>OJBX01000157.1_pt1 | contig 47470 bp, 47 predicted proteins | sample 1590751 | NCBI WGS metagenome assembly OJBX01 (sample SAMN05416780, study PRJEB24817) | seawater metagenome | isolation source: Sea water | place: Canada:Atlantic | collected 2013-07
AGATTTCTGCCTGTCTCGTGGGCTCGGAGATGTGTATAAGAGACAGGTTCAGCATTGCTGACACGTTGCGCCGACAATGTCCTTGCCTCCAACATGGGTTGCCATGCCAGCTGCCAGACCAGAACCATCAGCACCACGGCGAGCCCGGCAAGCAGTATCAGTTGTTCTCTGGGAGTTTTCTGCAGCAACCAGCTCTTAATCCTCATTGCTGCTGCCCCTCATCGCTATAGTCCCTCATGGTACCGTCTCCGTGATCATCAGGCTGGCCTGCTGCCGGCTCCCTGACTGAGTCATGTTCTGGGCGCGGGCCTGCAGGCCCGCGTTATTGAGCTGTTCACTGAATTGCAGGATATCGGTGTTGCTGGCGGCCTCCAGACTGAGTTGCAGCTCACCCAGACCGGTCGCCGAGCTGCTGCCGTTATAACTCAGTCGGTTTATACTGATCTGCGAACTCCGCACCAGTTGTGGTGTCAGTTGGTCAAGCAGACCCAACACACTGCCGCCGCTGGCGTCGCCGCGCAACTGCCGCAACTGTGAGCTCAACTGCTGTTCGGCATCCACCAGCACGCCTGCCGGCACGACCTCACGATAGGCCGACTCGATGTCCTGCTGCAGCGATCGAAAACGCTGATTATTGAACTTTATTTCCAGTACTGCCACGAAAGCAAAGGTGACGGCGGCGAAGCATGCAGCGATGAGTGGCAGGCGCGCCGGACGCCAGGCTTTCTGCCAGCGTACCGGCCGGGCAAACTCTCCCTGCCGCAGATCCGGAATCGATGACGATACTTTATTGTTGTGACTGCCCGCGCCGGTGTGGCATATCCCGTGCCAGGCCCCTGACAACAAGGCACTGGCGACCTCGGGTTGCCAGCTCTGCACCAGAGCACTGGCATTTACCTGGGCGGCGAGAACATCCAGTTCAGGTTGTGTCACAGCCTGCAATTGCAGCTCTCTCGGTGGCGTCACGGAGGCCGCTGCAGGTGAATGCAGCATGGCGTCCAGCAATATGCCCAGCATCGACAGGTCGACACTGGCGGCAGCTCCGGTTCCCCAGGCTACATCCACCTGACCGTCTGTCAGTCGCAGCACCCAACTGTCGACAGAGGCTGGCAGCAACAAGGGTTCAGCGTAACAATGCCTGACATCAAAACCGATCGCTTCCAGCACGCGGATCCGGTCGGCCAGTTCACGTTTGTCGATATACGAAGCCACCAACGCCGGTTCGTCTTCATCAGACTCGGCAGTGGTGCCAGCGTTCGGTAGGTTCTCGCTGCTTCCGCCCTGTATCGGCGATCCCAGCGCAACATGCAGCCCTGCCACATCCTGCGCCAGGTCGGATTCCAGCTCATACGGGACAAGACGGGCCAAATGCCTTTTTTCCTGGGATTTAAATGTAATGCGTCGACTGGGGCAGTCAGCACCAGAAATCAGCAGCGTCAAAGTTGCCTCCGGCCAGCGGGCTGCCATCACTGATAGCTCACCGCTACCCTGCTCACCGGATTGGCTGACAAACCAACGGTAGTGCGGTTGTTCTGTATCGCCACTGATCTGTCTGACCCATAAATCAGTCATCGTGTATTCCTGTTAAGCTATAAAGCAAAATTTCTGGATAGCGTTCGCACGCCATTCTCGTCACGAAACAACAAGGCCATCATGTATCGCGACCGTTCGCCGATGGTTGCGCTGGCATGGACAATAAAGTACTCACTGGCGACACCGTAGGGCCGGTTCTGCGCGACCTTGCTGTCTCCGGTAGTGTCTTCAGTAGTACCTCCGGAACCGTCTCCTGAACTGCCGCCAGCGCTTTCGTTGAGCGCAATTTTATCGCCGATGCCTTGCAGAACCGGTACCGTTGCCAGCTCCGCGGTTTCGCTAAACAAGGTCTGTTCACGATACTGCGCCAATGCCGACACCGACTCCGCTGGCAATGGGGTCAGATCATTTGTTGCATTGATCATGCCCATGACCCGCGGTACCGCGGTATTGATATTGAGCGCTGTGGATACCGGCAGTGCAGTGATCAGGGGTGTCAACCTTGTCAGCAACTCAGGAGTCATGTGCCGCACCAACGTCAGTTCGCTGACATCAAAAATCACCTGGTTGGCAGCATTCAGCACTCTCGGCTCAGAGCTGTAATACAGCGACTCGGCGCCACCCGGGCCAGCAGGCTGATCATCTTCATCCACCCAGTCGATAATCGCTTCCGTGATCTCTATCGCCTGCGCCTCACTCAGCGGGTAATCGCTGAAGCTCTGTAACAGGCGTATAAACTGTTTTTGCTGTTCACTGAAGCGCTGTGCCGGTGGCATTGACAGGTCATCATGATACTGGCCCCTCACTGTCAGATTGTTGATATTGTACAAACCCTGAGCATCAATCAGCTGAACCTCCAGCCAACCGTCATCGGTTGGAAATGGCGGTAATTGCGTGGCCCAGGCTTCCTGCAGATGATCCAGTTGCGACTCCGCACCATCTGTTGCCAGTACTTGCGCAGCCAGCGCTTCAGCACCCTGCAGGTAAGCGTTAAATCGCGCCTGCAGCAGTCCATTTTCAGTGCGATTGGCCTGCAGTACAAACGCCTGACCAAACTGCATCGCCAGCACCGCCACCAGGCCGGCAACCAGTAGCGCCAGTATCAAGGCACTGCCGCGACTGCGCGTCGGCCTGGTTAAACTGTTTCCATGTCTGTGTGTCATGGCGCCCCCGATAACAGAAACACACGGCTGACCGTGCCCAGCGTGCCATTTCTCATCTGCAATTGCACTTCTACGGCCGCTGGCAGCCTCTCCATCATCGCCTGCGTTGCTGGCACCTCATCGCCTGCTGTGTCTGCGCCCGAGCTGTTGTTCATGACTATTGGCCATTCGCTAGCCCAGGCCTCTGCAACGGATTCTGCGTTAACCGGTAGGAACCGAAAACGCAGAGTCTCGATACCCTGCAGCAGCCGCAGACTGCCGGCAGGAGCCTCGGTCAGCCCCTGATTGCGTTCCGGCCAATAGTCGCGATACAGGTCCCCGTCAACCACCCGATAAGCCACTCGTTGCAGCCCGGACCGCTGCTGTTGTAAGGGGTTGCTCCAACCGGTGCGCACGAACCATAGCTGCGCGCCCGGCCGTTGCAGTAAAGCTGGCAGGAACAGACCCGCACCGCCCTGACTCAGCATGGCAGGGCGGCCGCGGGGCAGAAAGTCGGTAGCCGCCAGACTATCAACGCCGGTGGCGGGTTTCGCCGCCATCCGGGTGCTGGCCTGTTGCAGGTCAGCCGAGAACAACAACCAGACACGTTCCAGTTCATTGATCTGCTGCAGAACATCTGTGCCCTGTTCAGACACAGCCATGGCCGTATCCAGAAATCGGTACGACATGGCACCTATCAAAACGGTCAGGGCCATCGCAATCAGCAGCTCGATCAGAGTAAAACCGCGTTGGTTATTATGTGCAGGCATGTCAGCGTACTCCACTGGCTGTCGCTGTGCGCGCATATACCATTATTTCGACGAAGGCATCACGTTGTTGCTGTCGCGCTATCGCATCGGGATAGACACTCAGCGTCTGCCTTACCATACCCGGCACAGGTGTCGCTTCCGTGGACAATAACCAGAGCCATTGCCGCCCTGCCAACAGACGTTCGCCCTGTAGTTCACTTTGAGAACCATCAACGGTCTGCAACCGGTCAGGCGTCTGCAACGCATAAAGAGCCAGTTGATCCTGAGCCACCCAGGAAGCCAGTGTCTTTTCTTCAAGCACCCCGGTGCTGGTCAACTGGGTGCTCAATTGAAACATCAGCGCAGGCAGCGCCACCGCTACAACAAACAGCGCCACCATCACTTCAACCAGGGTGAAGCCTTGTGCTTTTGCTGTTAATCCGGTTGTCATCGCTGCCGCCTTTCCACTTCACCGGTTGTTGTGTTGCTCAGCGTCACCACCTGCTCATCCTGTGACAATGACCACTCAAACGCCGTGCTTTCTCCGGTCGGATAGAACACCACTGCTGGCATACCAGGGTCCACTGCCAGTGCCTGGGTATTGACTCTTTCACCTTCAATAATCAGATCACTGGCAAGGCCTGGTGACAGATTCAGATCCTGCAGATCACTGTGCGCCGACACTGGCTGCCAGGTCGCCTGACGATTGCGAACCAGGCCACCCGAGGTGCGGCCATAACGCAACCAGGTAACGGCAATACCGTCTTCTTGCGCTGTCGATAAAGAGGTAAACCCCAGGGCCACAGGCTCGCCGCTGAGTATCGCCTGTGACGAAGCCGCTGCCATTAGTACCATCAACTCTTCTGAGACAGATTCCGGCGAAACGCGACTGCCGCCACCAAAGACAGCAGACAGTGACCCTGTCGACAACGTCACCACGCTGACAATAAGTCCCATAATGGCCATCACCACCAGCATCTCGATCAGACTGAAACCCTGCGCCCTGCCACGCACCAGAAACTTACTCCGCGTCCTGCCAATTGCCATAATCCTGGTTCTGCCCGTCACCACCGCGAGTGCCGTCAGCGCCATAGGTGAAAATATCGTAGTCACCATTCTGGCCCGGACTCAGGTAGAGATAGGGATTACCCCAGGGATCAACCGGCAGCGACTCCAGATAACCATCGCTTTTCCAGTTCGCAGGCATCGGCGCCAACGTCGGCCGCTCCACCAGCGCATTGAGTCCCTGCTCACTGCTGGGGTAGGCATAGTTGTCAAGCCGATACATGCGCAGCGCCGTTTCAATGGCACTGAAATCAGCGAACACTTTTTGTACCCGGGCTTCATCGGCGCGACCCAGCACATTGGGCGCGATGATACTGATCAGCAAGCCCATGATAACCAGCACGACCAGAATTTCGATCAGACTGAAGCCTCGCTGGCTGGTTTTAGCCGGCCCTGATTGTTGTTGCATTTGCATAATATTCACTTCCTCGTTAACAAGTTATCGGGCGTCGCCGCCGGCTCAGATCAGTGTGTTAATATCAAAAATCGGCAACAGCACCGCCAGCATGATCAGGGTTACCAGACCGCCCATCAGAACGATGGTCAGCGGCTCCAGCAACGCCATGGTGGTACCCAGGCGCATCTGTAACTCGCGCTCCTGATTATCGGCAGCGTAGGCCAGCTGCCTGGCCAGCGTGCCATTGGCTTCGCCGTTAGCTGCCATCTGCACCAGCAAAGGCGGAAACACGTCTGCCTGCCGCATGCTTTTACTGAAGCTGCCCCCTTCCTGTACGCGTACCGCCAGTTGTTCAGTCGCTGTACGCATCACTTCGTTATCCAGTACCTGCGCCGCAATCCGCACCGACTCCAGCAAAGGCACACCGCTACTGAGCAGGATGGCCAATGTTGATGCAAAGCGGGCGCTGTCCATTTGTCGAAGCATGTCGCTGAGCAAGGGGACATGCAGCAGAAACTGGTGCCAGCGCCTGCGAGCATCAAGGTCGCGCAGACGCCAGCGAAAGCCGATGACGGCAGCAACTGTCGTGAATAACAGCAACAACGCCCAGCCCGACGCCATGAAATCACTGACCACAATCAGGGCTCGCGTCAGCCCCGGCAATTCCCGGCTGGAACTGGCAAACATGCTCACCAGCCGCGGCACGACAAAGGTCATGAGCAGGCTCACCACCAGCACGCTGACCCCGAGTAGCGCCATCGGGTAAACAAGCGCCATTTGCAACTTTTGCCGGGACTGCTGACCGGTCTCGGTATACTCAGCCAGCCGCTCCATCACCTCACCCAGATAACCGGCCGATTCCCCGGCACGCACCATGGCGCAATACATGCGGTCGAACGCCGCCGGATGCTCGCTCATGGCCTGCGCCAGCGTGTGGCCTTCCAGTACCCGCGAACGCACCTGTGACAGCAGGGTTTTGACCCGGATATTGCGGCTTTGACGGGCGCTGATCTGCAGCGCCTCATCCAGAGGTAAACCCGACTGGATTAACGACGCCAGCTGTCTGCTGACCAGGGACAATTCTGCTACCGACAGACGACGTTGACGCCGGAACAGACTGGCAAACCCCGCGGCGGAAGCCGGCGCCTTACCGGAGCTGATGACCAGAGGCCTGACGTTCTGTGCCCGCAACTGCGCCCGCACATGACGTTCACCGTCACCTTCGATAACCCCGGTGACCCGTTTGCCGTCGGCATCCAGCGCCTGATAGGTGAATGAGGCCATAACTAAGCTGCCTCAGCTGCCGTCACGTGGACGTTGATAATCATGCCCATGTGGTTACCCGTAATACTTCTTCCAGGCTGGTTTCACCGGCCAGCACCCGTTGCCGTCCATGTTCATCAATGGCCGGACTGCTAGCACGCAGATGCGCCAGCATGGTCTGCTCACCGGCGCCGTCGTGAATCAACCGGCGCAACGCTTCATCCACTTCGATCAATTCATAAATACCGGTCCGGCCTTTATATCCACTCTGGTTACAGGCATCACAACCGTGCGCACGATAAACTACCGAGCCTGATGGCAGGCCAAAGCGCTGCTGTTCACTGAGGTCTGCTTCGACAGGTTGACGACACTGCTGGCACAGACAGCGCACCAGACGCTGCGCCAGTATCGCCTCAAGACTGGATGACAACAGGAACGGTTCTATGCCCATATCCTGCAGCCGCGTGACAGCACCGATGGCGGTATTGGTGTGCAGCGTTGACAACACCAGATGGCCGGTCAGCGATGCCTGCACGGCGATCGCCGCGGTTTCCTGATCGCGTATTTCACCGACCATCACCACATCCGGATCCTGCCGCAGGATGGCACGCAATCCCCGCGCAAACGTCATGTCGACTTTGGCGTTAACCTGGGTCTGGCCGATGCCGGGCAACAGGTATTCCACCGGGTCCTCAATGGTCAGAATATTGCGATGGCGATTGTTGATATGATGCAACCCTGCATACAGGGTTGTGGTCTTGCCCGACCCGGTGGGACCGGTCACCAGAATAATGCCGTGAGGTTTTTGCAGCGCGCGACTGAAAGCCTCGAAGACCTGAGCCGGCATTGCCAGTTGCTCCAGGTTCAGTTGCCCGGCGGCCTGGTCCAGCAGTCGCAATACCACGCGCTCACCGAAAGACGATGGTATCGTCGATACCCGGATATCAACCGCGTGCCCGGCCAGACGGACACTGATGCGACCGTCCTGCGGTAAGCGTTTCTCGGCAATATCCAGCCGTGCCATCACTTTCAGCCGTGATACCAGCACCGGACCCAGTTCGGCTTTGGGGGCCAGTACGTCGCGCAACACGCCATCAACCCGAAAGCGGACCGAGACCCGGTGCTCGAACGGTTCGATATGGATATCAGAGGCTTTTTCGCGTACCGCCTGCGACAGTACCGCATTGATCAACCGGATCACCGGCGCATTGTCAGCGCCCGACATCAGATCGCTGTTCTTGGGAATATCATCCACCAGTGCCCCGAGATCAAAATCATCGCCAAGCTCATCAGCAGCACGCTGAGCGGCGTCAGCGCCACTCTGGTACAGGCGCGTCAGGCGTTGCTGAAAAGTCTCAGCATCCAGGCTGACCGGCGAATACGCACAACCCAGCACTCTGCGTAACTCCAGCAGCACCGGCACTGTCAGTCCAGGGCGATGATAAACCACGCCCTCCTCCACAATGACACCGTGGGCATCGGCAAAGTCATAGGGCAGCATGGCAAACCCATTGTCCGCAACAGCCTGTTCGCTCACGGCGTTTCCTCACTCGCTGAGTCTGTTGCAGCGCCACGTGACATGCTTTCCCATGGCGGCAACACCGGCAGTTCGCCGGCGTCGAACAGGAAACCGTGCAAAGGCGTCTGTTGCAGCTGCTGGTCTCGTATCAATTCATATTTTTCTGCGGTGGCACCGCGCAGCGCATCGTCGGTGCGCAGAATGGTGGGGCGGATAAACACCAGCAAATTGGTTTTCTGCACTGAACTGCTGCGCGAGCGGAACAGGTGACCGATGCCCGGCACGCTGCCCAGCAATGGCACGCGGGTTTCGCTCTGCACCACGTTGTCACGAATCAGGCCGCCGAGCACGACGGTTTCACCATCCGCAACAGTGACCCGCGTTTCGATCTTGCGTTCATTGGTAATCAGGTCCACGGCGCCGGCCTTGGGTGATATGCTGGAAATCTCCTGGCTGATATCCAGCGCCACGCGGTCACCCCGATTGACATGTGGCGTCACTTTCAGGGTGGTACCCACATTCTGCCGGTTGATGGTCTGGAACGGATTCTCGACCCCGCCACTGCCACCTGGGGTGGTGAAGGAGCCAGTCAGGAACGGCACACTCTCACCAACCGTGATCACTGCTTCGGTGTTATCCGTGGTCAGGATGTTTGGCGTCGACAGGATGTTGGCGCCGGAGTTGGCCTGCAACATATCGATCAGCGCCAACAAATCGGTGCTGCCACCGAGCCGACCCAGACCGATTGTCTGACCAGCACTGCCGGCGAGACCGGCAGCAAGGCTGGTCAAAGCGGCGGTGCGATCCTCATTTAGCGCGCCATCCACAACCAGACCCAACTGCTGAAGATTGTTGCCAGCGTCAAAGCTGCTGGCAAAGGCACCACTTTCATCACGGAACAGCCACTGTATGCCCAGGTTCTGGCCCACGTCATCATTGATCTCGACAATAACCGCTTCCACCAGCACCTGTGCCCGCTGAATATCCAGGCGCTGTACAATGTCCATCAACGAATCGATGATATCCAGACCCGCAGTAATGATCAGCGCATTGTTGTCCGGGTCCGCTTCAATGGTCGCGCGTCTGGCAGTCTGACTGTCGGCATCGTCGCTTTCGCTAAGCCCATACATATTGCGCACAACAGAGCTGAGCACCTCAGCAATACGTTCGGCATCGGCGTACTCAAGGTAAATCACCCGCGTGTTGCCGCTTTGCTCACGCGGCTGATCCAGCAGGCGGACCAGACCCCGTATGTTGTCACGCTGTCGCTGGCCTCCGGTAATCAGCACCGAATTGGTACGCGGGTCGGCACTGATCTGCAAGCGTGTAGCAACGGGTTCCTGGTCAGCGACTTCGGGGTTTTCGTTCATTTCCCGCAGCAGCGTGACTACGGTGGTTGCCTCAGCAAACTCCAGTCGTACCACTTCGGTTTCAGGGATCGATGTCTGATCAATACGTTCCAGAATCTGGCGGATACGTTCGATATTGGCGACAGTGTCTACCAGAACAATCATGTTGCCATTCGGGTACGCGGACATCTGGCCGTTGCTCTGTGATACCAGCGGCCGCAGCACCGGCAGCACTTCAGCCACCGACACGTTATCAAGCTGAATGGCTTCGGTGACATACCGGTTGCTGTCCGCCACATTGTAATTGGAGAACGGCAGTGGCGCGGAGCGTGCTTCCTGGGTTGGCAGGATGCTGACCATGTTGTCGCTGGATTCCACCGCGGTAAAGCCGTTGATATCCAGCGCGCGCAGGAAGATACTGTAGTAGCCCTGCGCATCAACTGGCTGACTGCTCATCACGGTGATCTGGCCGCGCACGCGCGGATCGATGATCATGGTTTTGCCGGTGACATCCTGCACCGCGCGTATGACTTCCAGAATATCGCTCTCGCGAAAGTTAGGCGTCCAGCTCTGTGCCTGTGCCTGTGCATTACTGGTTAATGCAAGTGCCATCACAGCCACGCCCAGCAGGCGACACCAGGCGGAGCCGGAAAAGGATTGCTTGTTCATCATGGCCTGCTGTTTCATCAAAAAAGGTTCCTGCTATTGTCGTCAGAATGCAAAGGCATCACGGCGGACCGTCACCGTCATGGTGTTGCTGTTACGAATCAGTTCCAGGTCTATCCGATCGCGGTTTTGCAGCTCCCGGGTCAGCGCCGAAAGATCGCCGCCCTGATCGACGGCAACGCCATCAACGGCAGTGATAATGTCTCCAGCCTGCAACCCGGCCGCCCGCAGCATGCCAGCGTCGCTGTCTTGCCTGATCTGTAAACCACGAACATTGCCGTTCTCGCGATAGATCCGGACCTGTACCTGCCCATTGATCTGAGGCGCTGCGGCGTTGTTCGCGCGTTCGGCGCCAGCGGCTGAACCATCAGCTCTTGGCGGCGGCTTATCAGTTGAATCCTGGGGGTCGTACATCCACAGCGTTTCCAGGCGGCCATTGTTGTTCAACACCACATATCGGGGATGCACGCTGTCAAGGGTGACGCCGGGGGTGGTGAGCGCCAGTTCGTCGTTGACCGAATAAACCTGCTGCCGGTCACCGCTGGCGATGATGGCTGAGGAGTTCGCCGCCGAACTGCCGGCAATCGAACCTCGCAGGACCAGACTTAAACGGGTATTGGCTGCCTGTTGCAGATCGCCATCGTCCGTGCTCTGGCCAAGATCACCACGACCATTACTGAGCCGGAAGTTCTCCTGCAGATAGGCAATATCAATCCGCTCCGCCTGCAGCCCATTGCGCGCCACAGGCGATGCGACAGGCACCACCGGGCCGGCAGCTGCAGAAGGTTGCGGGGAATTGAATAACCAGAAAAGTCGTGCCAGGCTGTGTCCGGCCCAGGCCAACATCGCGACAATGATTATCGCGGTGAGACCCGGACGCAGCACAGAGACCAAACTCTGTCGAGTTTTGTGAAAGATCGTGTTCAGTATACTCTCCCAAATATGCTGATCGCGCTCAGATATGTCTGACTGCTCCGTAGGGTTACGGAGCAGGTGTTACAGTTACAGGTTCCATTGCAGATCAAGTCGCAGTCTGGCACCACTTTCCACATCGATGATACGTACATCATCACGGTAGAATTCGCGGTTCTCGTTCAACAGGTTCTGTGCGCGCAAACGCAGCGTCAGGCTGTCGGTCGGGAAATACGAGTAAGTCAGGTCCAGTGAGTGGAACGGATCTTCGAACGCATCCGGTGACGGAGAACGCCCACCAAAGAACACACGGTCGCCGAACACGTTGTACAGCAGTGACGCTGAATGTTTGGCGTTTTCGGAGTCATATCCCAACTGGGTGTTCACCACGTACTCAGAGTGGCCGGTCAGACGACGCGTCAGACTGGTCTGCGAACTGGCTTCAGTAAAGGTCAGTTCGGAGTCACTCAATACCACGTTACCACTGACAAAGAAGCCGCCACCAATAACTTTCAGGCCTTCGAATTCAATGCCGTATATCTCACCGCTCTCAGCGTTTTCGAAACTGAGCAGGCGCGCATCCTGCGGCCCCGGACGCTCAACGCGTTCGATCGGGTCAGTGATGTCCTTGTAGAACAGTGACACCGTGATGTTGTCACCATTATCAAAGAACAGCTCGGTACGCAGATCGATGTGCTCGATATCCGAGAACTTCAGGTTGGGGTTACCGGCAACACGGTCGTTTAATTCCGGGTCGATAAACTGGATATTGGCGTATTCGCGCAGGTCGGGACGAACCACTGTTTTGCCGTAGCCCAGACGAACCTGGAAATTCTCCGTTCCCAGGAAGCCGTCCTGCATGTAGGTCAGCGCCGCAGCTGGATAAAAGTCGTCGTCTCGGACAGTGAATGTCTGATCGGGGTCACGCATGTCTTCAATAATGCCGTCCAGCGATTGACCCGTGTAATCCAGCAGATCCAGCGGCAGAACACCGCGGCTGAAATCTTCCCAGCGTACGCCTACCGTGGCACGCCAGTTGTCCATGAAGAAGGCATCAACAGAGCCAAATGCGGCCGCTTTGGTTTCACCAGCCAGATAGCTCTCCGTACCGAAGTTTGATCCCATGTCCAGGAAGAAACCGTTGTCCAGGTTGGCCAGATTGTCGTCGCTGAATACCTGAGCGGGCGTACCATCACGGCCCAGCGCACCCATCACAATATTAGCCGTGTAGCCCCGGTAGTCGCGCGACTTGCGGCTGCGATTATAACCGCCACTGATGGTGCCGTCGGCAAAGCCGAGATCGTACGGCGCATCAATCTGGTAACCCCAGCTTTCTACCTGATCTTCCAGGTTCAGGAAGCTGAACTGCGCGGAGGCACCGGTATTCACCTGTGTCGCCAGCAGCGCATCTGTACTGGGATCACGCTGGTTTATGGACTGCACCGACGACGCGTTAGGCACTTCGGTGCTGGCACGCGCGTCTGAATAGAACCAGTTAACGTCCAGGCTGGTAATGAAATCGAACACGGCAGGAATGGTCAGAAAATCGAGGTCGTAACGCTCCAGCGTATGCTCACCCGTTACCTGGTTTACTTTCAACTCCCGCTTTTCCAGACGTGTGATGTTGGTCTTGCGTTGACGTCCGTTAGCCTGCTGAAAGTCACCGTTGTATCCCAGCACGATGGAGGATTGATCCTCATCATCCTGAAGCAGATAGCTGTTAGTGCCGATCTTGTGACGATCTTGATAGTTCAGGCTGAAGTTTACCGCCGCCGTCGTACTTTCATTGCTGAATGTACGCTGGATGTTGCGGAATGATTCATCAGGATCAGTGAAGTTCTGTTCAAACTGATCTGAGTTGCGGCTGGACTCACCAATCGATACGTTGGCCAGCGCACCAAAAGACAGATCGTTATTGATATCCCAGGCGTTGCCGGCGGTTACGGATATGTTGGTATCCGGATCAAGATCGGTCTCCCGATCAATATCGATGTTGCGATTCAGGTCGAGCATCAGATCGCGGTTGATGGCAACACCGGCAGCCTGTTGCGCGGCCGTTGGTGTACCTGAACCCGGGAATTCAAAGCGGGTAATATTGGCGGGGCTGATATCACCCTGATACTTGTTCAGCGCCTGCGTGATGGATGCGGGCAGAGATCCCTGATCACCCAGGTTGGGCAGGCCTTTGCCTGAGTTTTCGGTATTCCAGCCGGTGCCGACACTGACGTCGAACACCAGGTCGTCTGGCGTGCCACGGGTACGGATATTGACGTTACCGCCGCCAAAGGCTGCTGGCTGGTCAGCGGAATAGGCTTTGCTGATTTTAACCGACTCAAGAATAGACGCAGGAATATAATCCAATGGTATGACGTTACGGCTCAGCTCCGGTGAGGGAATCTCGGCGCCATTGAGTGTTGCGCTGGAATAGCGCTCGCCCAGACCACGCACGTAGATGAATTTCCCGTCTACAAGAGTCAGACCGGTCACCCGACGCAGCGCTGATGCGACATCAGAGTCACCTGCGCGCGATATCTGCTCAACACCAACCACTTCGGCGGCGAACGGTTGTTCAATACGCTCCATAATCAGAGACCGAGCAGCATCCCGAAGTCGCCCGGAGACAACAATTTCCTCAATCTGCGGTGGCGGCACCGCAGAACCGGACTGCGCCATCGTTTCTGGCACGGCCGTGAAACCTGTCACCGCCAGTGCAACGGCCAGTGCCAGTTGCCGTTTCTGCCAAACCATTTGTTTCTTCATGATCGTAACCTGTAATTTTGTCAGCATCTTTAAGCCCGAACGGGGATAAGTCCGACATCGGCCTTATCCCCGTGAGTCTGCATCCGCGAGGCGGACACAATCGGCGTGTTACAGACCGGTTGTCCAGCCAGACACCCAGTCATTGCCTTCTTTCACTGCACCAACGAAGTCGACTGCGGTAAAGAAAGAGCTGCTTCCTGCGCTACCCAGTGACGGTGCCGCTGCTGCGTTGAAGCTGTCGTTGAGGCGAGTCACGTCGAACACTGTGACGTTGATCGCAGCACCGTTAGCGTCTGTCATGTTGGATGCAGTGACATACGCAGTCGGGTTTGCAGAACCCAGACCGGTAATGACATTGGCAGGCAGATTGGCAGATTCATCAATTACCGCGTTGCCGCTGTTAACCCACCAGTTGCGAATGTCGAAACCGCTGGCTTTCAGAGACTCAGAGCAGGCAGCAACGTTGCCGCTTGCAACAGAAATGCCTGAGTTGATGCCGGCAAACGTCTGGTCGCTGTCAAGTTCCACACATTCGTTGCTGGACATGCCGTCAGCGTTGGACGTAATGATGGAGTTGTACATTTCGAAGTAAGTACCTTCACGGTACAGAGGACCTTCTGAATCACCTTTGGAGCTTGGGGCAGTGCCCTGGTTAGTATCAACAGCGTTAGTAATACACGTCATGTTGGATACACGGCCTTTGGTGAAGGGACCAATATCATCAGGACGGGAATCGCCAGTGTTGTCGGCCTCGATGCAGCGGTTGCCACCAGTGCCGGGAGGAGAAACAAACAGACCAAACTGCATGTTGCCCGCCCAACCTTCTGAATAATCGAAGGCATCATCGCCAACGTTCACGCCGACAATGTACTTGAGATTGACCGCACCGCCGAACATTTCAAAACCGTCATCCAGCGTAGTGTAAGTCTGTACGTACTCTACTGTTGTACCAGAACCTACCGCGTTGAAAGTCAGGCCGTTAACTTCATCACCGTCAACAACTTCGAAACCGGCATGGCGGATCTGCACGTAGCGAAGCACGCCTGAGTTTTCTGCGTTGTTGTTGCCGCCATAAGTGTTCGGCTTGCCTTCAGCAGCCACGTGGCAGTTATGCGGATTACTGGAAGAGGACTGACGATCAGCGTCTGTGCACTTGTTGGTTATACCGTTACCGTTGATCTGTACACCACCCCACAGACCGCGGTCTGACAGAGTACCCTGGCCATCACGCAGGTCAGCGACGGCGCTGAAAATAATCGGACGATCACGCGTGCCTTCCGCAATGATGCGGGCGCCGCGGGTAATCACCACGTAGTCCTGGGAGCTAAAGAACGCAAGCTCGGCACCAGCACCAATGGTCAGCGTGGGACCTTCACCATCCTGCGGAATACGTACGCCCTGAGCGGCGGAGTTGGCGTTGACATCGCGACCCACAAACAGGCTGTCTTCGAAGATGTGCAGGCCATCATTGGGCAGATCGTTGATAACCAGATCAGTGGTCAGGGGCCGGGTGTCGGCCACAAACGTTGAAGAATAGGTGCAGTTGGTGCCATCGAAGCTGCCTTGCAGCGTCTGACCGGATGTTGTGTAGCTGGCGCAGGGATTGGTTGTACCGCTGTTGCCACCACCATCATTGGTGGTATTGTTGGAATTGGACACAGTGGTTGAGGGTGCCAGTGTTACACCGCCGCCGTCACAAGCGGTTACGGCCGCTGCCAGCAGGCTGATGCTGAAAATTGTCTTGATGTTCATGTTCACAATCGCTCCTTTTTATGGTCCTGCACCAGAAATTGGTTTTTACAATCGAGTCGCTGTCGAATCGAAATCTGAGCGGTATTTGCTGCCGAAAATCCAAATTAACCAGGTCCGGACTACCGCGGTGCGATATTGTTGATCAGCGATCATGTCAGAATCGTGACAGCACCGGATAAAAATGAATTTTTTGCCCTCACGCCTTAACTACTATTTATCAATGACTTACGAAGCATTCGTATTCGTCGACAGAGACTGCAGAATCCAAAAAAGAGGAAGCAAATCATGATTTTGAGACAGTTGTATGACGCAGTGTCTTCGACCTACACATATCTGTTGGCAGATGAAAAAACACGGCAGGCGATATTGATTGATCCGGTATTCGAGCAATCCAGACGCGATCTTGCGCTGCTACAGGAGCTGAATCTTGTCCTGAAAATTGTTGCTGACACCCATGCCCATGCTGACCACATCACCGCCGCCTGGCTTCTCAAACAGAAGACCGGGTGCCGTATCGCCTCGTCCGCTGCCATCGCCGCCAGTCATGTTGACCTTCCCTTGCAGCACGGCGATGAATTTGGCGTCAACAACATTATTCTGCAGGTGCGCTCGACGCCGGGACACACCAACGGCTGCAATACATATGTGCTTGCCGATCTCAGCATGGCATTTACCGGAGACACGCTGCTGATACGGGGGTGCGGGCGCAGTGATTTTCAACAGGGCGACCCGGCTCAACTGTACCGCTCCATCACCGAACAGATTTTCACCCTGCCTGACGATTGCGCGATCTATCCTGCGCATGATTATCATGGCCGCACTCGCTCGTCCGTCGCCGAGGAAAAGGCATTCAACCCGCGTGTGGGCGGTGGTGCCAATGAAAGGGATTTTGTGCAATACATGAAGGCCATGCAGTTGCCACACCCGAAAAAAATAGACGCTGCCCTGCCTGCCAACATGCGCAGCGGTATGCCGGAAGATGGCCACCTGCCCGACGAACCGGACTGGGCCGATATACGGACAACCTTCGCCGGCATCGCCGAAGTTGAACCTGAATGGGTGATACAGAATCAGCCTTCGGTGACCATCCTTGATGTCAGAGAGGATGATGAGCAGGAAGAACGTCTGCAGCCTCTGAACAATGCGCTGAGCATCCCGCTGAGCGAACTGCGCCAACGCATTGCCGAAGTCCCCAGAGACAGACCGGTGGTGACGTTGTGCCGCTCAGGCAAGCGTTCGTCTCTGGCAGTGAGCATGCTCAAGGAGGCTGGCCACGACAAGGTCGCCAATATTCACGGCGGAGTGTTGCGCTGGAGAAGCAGCTAAGGCAGAACCTGTTAAGCAGATGTTCATTCACAGCATCGTACGCTGACTCTGACAATCACCAAACCGGATTCAGTTAGCGCCGGGATCAGAGGGACGATGACATGACCCATAAACACCTGTTTAACATTGTGTTGGCAACAATACTGGCTACCGCCAGCAGCATGGCAGCGGCAGACAACGATGCAGTCAGCAGCTCGTGCGCGACACTGGAATTCATGGCCAAGATGCTGGCGGTAAACGCTACCCTGCCCGCCAATTACGATAACCCGCACCAGATGGCAGATATGCAGGTCTCACTTCAGGAGCTGAATCGCCTGGCCTGCCAGCCGGTGCTGTTGACAGAGAACACCCGCTTCAGCAGTCATTATGGCAATGGGCGTGCGGTGTCGACGGACCTCTACGACAATGCCTGGTATTTCCCCAACGGGCAGTTATTTGTCGCGCGTCCGGGTCGCGATACCACCGTGTACTATCCCAACGGTCAGGTCATGGCTTTCCGTTGGGCACTCGGCGGACAAACACTGTACTGGCCCAATGGCAACCCCGCCACCTTCAGCTTCCGAACAATCAATGAAGCCTGGTACTACCCGGACGGGCACATCATCACCTATCTGGCCGGCGCCCGTGATGAACGCTGGTTCTACCCGTTCGCCCGCCTGGATGGCCAGGTTGGGCAGGAAATGATTTCCTCGCACTGGGGCGTGGACGGCGAATCGTTCCAGGCCATCGTCTACACTCAAGACGGTCGCATGTTCATGCAACGCGAGCGCATTCGCGGCAAGCTGGTGCTGTCAGAGAACGAATTGCTGGATGTACCGGGTGTGTTGTTGATGCTGACCCGCTTTTATCAGGTCCCTGACAGCGCCAAACAATTCATGCCCGGCGACAGCAGTATCACCGGCGCTCCCTGGTAGCGTTTTGGGCGCAATTCCGGTGAAAAGCCACACGGCAATGTCTTTTTAAAAAGGGGAGGAGGTCTAAGCAGGTGCGCGCTTCGGTAATGGAGCCGCGCACCAGACGCTCAGGGCCGGTTTCCCAGCGCCCGCTGCATGACTTCATATTGTACTGACATCAGATGACCAACAGAGCGCCGCCAGTATTCCGAGTTGTGACGTCCGCGCGCCTGCATGTAGTCAAAGGGAACGTCATTGATCAGCAGGATCTGCATAAACTCCCGCGCCTGCTCGATCAGATTGTCATCAGTACCGCTGTCCAGATAAATATGTGGTAGCTGGCTTTTGGCAACGTCGTAGATAATATGGAACGGATCATAGGCCTGGGCCTGCTCGACAGTTTCGAAGTCTCGCCCCTGCGGGTGCCGCTCGTCCTGGCTGCTGAAACCCGGTATATCAATGATTTGCGAAATGAATGCATCGGCCTGCGCCAGCTCCGGCGATGAATCAACACTGCGCGGCACTGGCGCTGGCTGGCCTTCCTCTATCGCGGTGGCGCGATTGCGGGCGTGTGCCAGCGCGCCACTGGTGCTGGCCATCGACACAAACAGTTGTGGGTGACGAAGCCCCAACATGATGGCGCCATACCCGCCCATGGAGAGCCCTGCGATAGCTCTGCCTTCGCGCTGGGCCCGGGTGCGAAAATTACTGTCCACATAGCCAATCACATCCTGCACGATATGATCTTCCCAGTTGTTGCGTTGACGGCCTTCACTACTGGCGTAGTTGATATACCAGCTATTGCCAGCATCAGGCATCACCACGATCAGATCCGAAAAATTACGCGCATAAAAAGCGGCGCCAAGATTACGCCCCCAGACGGTGTAATTCTGCATATACCCGTGCAGCAGATACAAAACCGGATACCGGGAATCAGATTCGCTGTAATCGGGTGGCAACACGATATCAAACTTCATTTGCCGCGCCACCGCCGGACTGAAAAAGGACACGGTCTGCAGGCCTGCGGGTCGTTCCGCCGGCACTGGCTGCGCCCACAATAGCGGCGCTGTCAGCAATAGCACTGATAGCATGAATGCGGACACAATCTGTTTGTCGGGTCGCCTGAAGCTCATCACATGTTCCGTCTATTCCGTGTATTTAAAGAGGGATGGGGCCCGACGAGAAACGCTCCCGATCAGCCTCCGTGGCATCTTCCCGGCACTCTCCCCTTACCGAAAAGCTGTTCAGGGTCTGTTCCCGGTACAGTTCAAAGAACCCTTCCCGGCAATACGCTGTTCTTTCCATGATCAGCGTGAGTCGCTGTTCGATGTAGCGCTCCCCCATCAACAGATCATCGTCCCGCCCGCGTGTACGATCCATGCTGGCAGCACCACGGCCCTGGTCCGGTCGCAAATAATCACGCTGCAGGATAAAAAATTTGGTGCCTTCGGTAGTGATTTCTGGCACCAGACGCTCATCTGCCGGCGGTGCCAGATAACCTGCTGTGCCGCTGCACGCCGCCAGGCCCACCACAGAAATCAGAACCAGGACAAACTTGAATGACATACTGTACCGCTGTACTCGCATAATGTCCTCGCCAAGACCCGCTTCTGGTTGAATTCGCCGCAAAGGGAAACTCTAAAGTCACTGGCGAGCAAAGGCAAGCGCTGACTTGTCCTGAACTGGACTATATCAGCGCGCACTGACATGATTGACACCGCTCTGGCGCGAACCCTATCCAGAACAAACCACAAGGCCAGACCACAAGAGCCAAACCGGATGACCCCGACACAAGAAAACAGCCCCGGCAGACAGGACCTGAAGCCATTCGGCAGTTATCGACCGAACCCCGTATTGGGCTGGTTGCTGGCGTTGTGTCACCGCGAACACGGCCCGCGCAGCAGCCGGTTGCTGGCACCCGTACTACGAAAAATCATGACAAAACTGACGCCATTGCCTGTCGACATCTGCGTCGGCGGAATGAAGCTGCGATGTCAATTCACCGACAACTATTCCGAGAAAAAATTCGTTTTCACGCCGTGGCGCTACGACCGTCAGGAGCGCAGGCTGTTACAGGACAGCCTGCCAGCCAATGGCGTTTTCCTGGACATCGGCGCCAATATCGGACTGTACACACTCAGCGCCATGCAGGTCATCGGTGCAGCCGGCCGTGTTCTGGCATTTGAACCCAACCCGGCGACGCGACAACGCCTATTATTCAATACCGCAGCAAATAAATCGCCTGCCAATGCCACCGCTCTGACTGTCCTGGACATAGGCATCGCTGACGCTGACAGTCAGTTTGTATTGCAACTGGACAGCAGTAATCTGGGCGCCAGCAGCATCAGCAATAACAACCGCTCACGCCTGGGGAACGCTGATTCGCGCAGGACTGAGGTGACCATCAACTGCAAACCCCTGTTAAGCGTACTGCAGGAGCAGCAGATCAATGCCATTGATGTTATTAAAATCGATATCGAGGGTGCCGAAGACAAGGCCATGTGCCCTTATCTTAGAGATGCCCCCGCTGCGCTACTGGCAAAACTCATCATCATCGAAAATTCGCCGCATTTGTGGCAGGAAGATATTTTTGCCCTGCTGAAACAGCGAGGCTACCGGCGTATACTGCATAACCGGATGAATTCCGCCTTTTTGTTATCGACTCAACCGACAACGCAGACACCCGGAGAGGCGCCCGGTATCGCCGCAGACCCCGAAAGAGAAAACTCATGAAGCTGTCCGTTATTGTCACGACCTACAACTCCCCGGCCTGGCTGGAGAAGGTCATTTGGGGCTACAGTGTGCAGACTCACACGGATTTCGAACTGATTATCGGAGATGATGGGTCAGGACCTGAGACTCGCGCCCTGCTGGACCAGCTGCGCTCTGAAACCGGCCTGGATATCAAACATATCTGGCAGCAAGACGAAGGTTTTCGTAAATGCGCCATTCTGAACAAGGCCATCGCCAGTGCCAGCGGTGACTATCTGGTGTTTTCTGACGGGGACTGTATTCCGCGCTGCGATTTCCTCGCAGTACACGCCCGTGAAGCTGAACCGGGTTACTACCTTTCCGGCGGCTATCACAAGCTCCCCATGTCTACCAGCACTCGCATCAACCGCGATGACGTGCTCAGTGGCCGTTGTTTTGACCTGTCATGGCTGAAGCAGCACGACCTGCCTGCAAGCTACAAGAACAGCAAACTGACTGCCGGCCCGAAACGCGCCAGGTGGTTCAATCGTTTAACGCCGACCCGATGCAACTTCAAAGGCTCCAACGGTTCAGCGTGGCGCCAGGATGTACTCGACATCAATGGTTTTGATGAGCGCATGGCCTGGGGAGGACTCGATCGGGAGTTCGGTGTACGACTGATCAACCTCGGCATCAAGCCCAAACACGTGCGCTATAACGCCATTGTTATCCACCTGGATCATAAGCGCGGTTACAAAGACCCGGCCACCGTGAAGGCAAATAAATCACTGCGTCTGGAGAATGCAAAAAATGGCGTTTACTGGACAGACCATGGCATTACAAAGCAGCAAGAGGCAGAATAAGGCAGTTCAGGAAATCGTTTAGCCACCCTCAGGCGCGCACGATGGTCCGGTTGCGACCCGCGTCTTTTGCCTCGTAAAGTGCCAAGTCAACTTTCATCAGGATTTCTGCAGGTGACAACCTGACATTCTGATCGATCGCTGTTATGACGCCCGCACTCAAAGTATGACGAATCATCTGCCCGCCAAACAGAGTCGGCCGCTCGGAGAAGCGGATTCGGATTCGTTCAACAATCTGCTCCACGGTTTCTACGTTGTCGGCCTGCAGCAACAGCACAAACTCGTCCCCACCATAGCGAATGCAGGTGTCATCGCCGCGACTATGCTGCTGCAGAATATCCGCTAGCCGGCACAAAACAACATCACCGGCATCATGACCGTATCGATCATTGACACTCTTGAATTCATCCAGATCGATCAGCCCCAGAAAAACCGGCACACCGGTCTGTTCAAAGCGCCTGACCAGACGCTGGTACGTTTCCACTAACAGACGCCGGTTGCCCAGACCCGTTAACGGGTCCCTGTGCGCCAGATTCAGCGCCTCGCGCCGCTCTTTGTCTATCCGCATGACGCGCTCGCCAATGGCCACCATCAACAACAGCACTTCAACCGACGTGCTGACCTGTACCATTGCCAACACAGCGTCCATGCTCCAGCCCGGAAACGATGTCGCCGCATTGAGTACAGCCAGCGTCAGCGTCAGTGAATACAGCAACCAGGCAACACAAAACCAGCGCGCATGCCTCACACCACGCTGCCAGGCCCGCAGGCCCACGATGGGTAATGACAACGTCGATGCCAGCGCCAGATAAGACAGCATCAACACAATGTCATGACTGCCAAGCAGACGCAGCGCAGCAGCCGCCACCATCAACGCCTGCGCGTACCACATCGCACGGTTGATACGCGGCATTACATCTGACAGGCGCAGAAAATGTCGCGAAAACTGAAAGGCGCAGAACGCAAATAACAGATAGGCCAGATGGAACCCCTGATTCTGCAAATACACATTATCTGACCACAAATACTGGAAGCCCACGCCATTGAGCAGGCCCCACATCAACATTGTGCTGCCAACAAACGCCGCGTAGTAGGCGGCACTTGGCTGGCGCATGATCAGCGCCAGCATCAGTGATCCCAGCAACAATACGGACAATACGCCATACCAGGCACCAAACAGCAGATACTCAGCGCGACTGCGATCATCAAAATAGCGTCGCTCATAAATCGAGAACTCAAGCCTCATGGCATCTGCCTGCTCGTAGCTCAGCGCGACATAAACGTCTGTGACCGCCCCTGCGGGCGTGTCGTGCTCAAAGGCCAGTTTGCGATAGTCCAGCATTCTGGACGAGAAAGGCTGTTGATCAGTCAGCAGACGACTGCCGAACTCAGGGACAGCGCGGGCAACGCCGGTATCCCCGCGATCACGAAAATACACCTGCATGTTATCCAGATAGTTACTGTCCCCGTGAAATACCCAGCCCATCGACTGGCTGGCACTGTTGACAACACTGAACCGGAGCCAATGCACTTTATTTGTCAGACCGCGGGAAATGTCAGTCGGCCACAAGGTCTGGAAACCCAGACGCCGGGCTTCCTCTAACGACACCGCAGCGTCGCTGACCGAGAACTCAGCTATTCCGACCAATCGCGTTGCATCTTGCAAGTTAATGTCGACGGCGGGCAACGCCTGTGCGTTCACTTGCCCGGCTGCGAGCAACGCCCACAGCAGCAGGCCGAAAATGAACTGCGCTGCGCGAACGACACTGACCATTAGACTGATTCCCGGAATTTATCGGGTTATCGACTGAGACAGCAAAGACTTGAACAATGCTGACAAATTAAATGCGCCTGACGGCTCTATCTGCATCATCAGCACGGCAACGGTGCCAGTTTCAGGGTCTGCCCAGGAGAATGTCCCCAGAGAGCCATTCCAGCCAAATTCCCCGTTGTTGCGGGCAAAACCGCTTTCGGTGTTATCGATGACGACGCTGAACCCATACCCCCAACCCAGATCCCGCATGGGACGTTGCGGATTCAATGCGATTGGCAGCAGGTCGGCGGGCAGCTGATTGGTGGTCATCAGCTCGACGCCGGCATTGCCGAGCACTCGCTGTCCGTCGAGTGTACCGTCGTTCATGAACACCTGCAGAAACCGCAGGTAATCCGGCACCGTGCTGACCAGACCCGCCGCACCTTCAAGCAATGGCGGGTCGCGCGTGATCGGAACGCTCATGTCAGGTTGCCGCTGCATGCCCTGGGAGCCTAACCCATAAACCTGCACCAACTGGTCGATTTTATCATCGGGCACATAAAAGCCAGTGTCGCGCATGCCCACGGGGATGAAAATTGCTGTCTGCAGATAATCATCCAGCGGCTGCCCGGAGGCTATTTCGACTACCCGCCCCAGTATGGTGGTCGAGATACTGTAATTCCACAAAATCCCCGGCTCTGCGATTAGCGGCACTTGCGCCACTTTTTCTGCCAGCTGAGCCAGGGTGTCTGCACGCGAACGCACGCCACGCTCCCGATACAGACTGCTGTTGCGATGACTCAGACCGCTGGTATGAAGCAAAAGATCAGCGATGGTGATCTGCCGCGAGGACGCTCGCGTGACGGCACCAGGGTCGGCCGCGTTGTCAGATACCGTCATGCCTGAAAAGACCGGAATATAGCGGGCAACCGGATCCTCCAGACTCAGCTGGCCGTCCTCAATCAACTGCATGGCCGCCAGCGACACGATGGGTTTGCTCATGGAGCGAATCTGGAACATGGCATCGGGACGCATGGGGATCTGTTGTTCCACATCCTGCCAGCCCATACTTTCCAGATAAACGATCTGCCCATGACGGGCAATACCGGCCACGATACCCGGTATATGCCCGGCATCGACATAGTGCTGTAAGGTTTCGGTGATCAGTGCCAGCCGCGCCGGTGAGAATCCGGAAGCTTCGGGCTCGGCCCGTGGCAGTGCCAACACCGGTCCGGTCACACTCATCGCAACCGCCATACTCACTGACGTGAGCACAGCCTTGTAGAAACGGCGGATAACAAATAAGTTCATGATAATTTCAACACCCGGAGCCAGACATGGCATTGTTTTACACCAGCCGGATCGGTGATACAAGCGCCATAAAAAAAGGGAAGCATTGCTGCTTCCCTTTTCCATCATCGTTTTTAATCCCGCTTATCCCGAAGCAATACTGCCTTCGAAATCAGGATCAACGAATCACTGAGCCGCGCTCACCAGATTGGCGTCCGCCGATTCATCTTCAGTGGCTGCGTAGACACTCTGGTCAGCCAGTTTGTAGTAAACCTGACCGAAGAACATTTCGTCCCAGCTCTGGTCACCCCAAGGCACATTCCGCGACGGATCCGGGTTGGCCTTGTTCTGCTCAGAGTTGTCAAATGCACCCGTCGCCACAATACGCGTACCAGCAGGCACCAGCATGGATTCTTCCAGCTTGTACTCCATCTGCCAGTTATAGTTATAGTTGGCGATGTTAATCAGAGGCTTCACGGTACCATCTGGCAGATGCGCGTCAAAACGCATGTACTTGCCGCGGAAGTGCATGTGCGGCAGGAAACTGTGCAGATAGGCATCAGCCGGAATCTCGATCTGAGCCGACATTTCAAAGTTCGGATCATAGGCCGGGATTTCAGTCCAGGTTGGCGTGAAGATACAGGCACACTCGCCCGTCATGCGCTCTTCCGGAATTTCATCGTCGTCGTAGAACCACAGACCAATACGGCTGGCATCGGAAGTCTCACGACCGGTCGTTGTGTAGTGCAGCTGAATCGCAATAGTAGAACCATCTTCCAGCAGACCACCCGTGTTTGGCTCTTCAACATAAGGCGCCGCGCCGGGGATGTACGGCGTAATGTAGGCCATATTTGGATCGGGCGTAGCAACAAAACCATTACCACTTGGACGCACGCCAGGGCCAAACAACGCATTCAGCGTATGGTGCAGAACAGTGCGGTCGCCCGCCATATACTGACTTGCCTTGACATAACGATCTTTGCCATCGGGCAGGTTGATGGGGATGAACTCATAGCGATAATCCAGTACACCGGTAGCAGGAACTGCCTGCTCGGGCACTTCGATCACGTAATCAGGTTCACCAAACGCCCACTCGGTTGGTGGCCATTCCAGCATGGCCAGCGGATCAGTGCTGCCATCTTTCTGCGAACCGGCGGCGATCCAGTCCAGCACTTTGCGCTGGTCATCAAAAGGCACGACATAGCTGTTGCGGAATTCGTTGATGTGCGGATCGATCTGACCTGGCGGCATGCGCTTGGTCATCAGAACTTCACGAATCATCGGCGACCAGCCCTGTACCATGGCATGGTTGTTCAATGCGAACGGTGCAATACCGCCTTCGCGGTGACAACTGGCACAGTTTTCGGCAATGATGGGTGCCACGTCTTTTTCATAGGAAACGTCGGTGATGTCCCGCTCGGGATACTGCACTTCGGTACCCTCGGCAGCGACATACTGAGTCGCTACTGCTTCACCAGCGGCGACGCTGGCGACGGCTTCAGCAAATTCCGAGCCTACTGCACCGCGGTAAACCACACGGAAAGACTTGGGGTCGAAAATAACGGCTTCGCCAATATTTTCGATGCCGATAGACTCTGACACTGCCTGTACATCATCAATCAGCACGGGCATGTCTACGCCCATGGCGGCAACGTCAGCCGCAACCGCGGCACGGTCTTCGCCCAGCGGGTTGATCATCATGAACTTCAGACCCTGGTCTGCGTAGCGTGCCTGCAGCTCGCTGTAGGCTGACAACGCATCTCGGGTTTCCGCTGCGCCATTACCCTGTACCAGAAATACCACCGCCTTGTTGTTGTCATACCAGGCCATGTGGTGGAAATAACCCTCATGGTCCAGCAGCGCGAAATCGCCCACACGCTCATCGGCGGCCTGGCTTGTGCCAGCGCCCACTGCCAGGGACAGCGCTGTCAGCGCTGCACAGGCCGTGGCCTTACTCTTGTTCTGAAACCAACTGATCATTGTACCCTCCAACAATTAAGTACTGATGCCTTGAACTAACAAAATGTCCTGGCTTTCTTATTTGCTGTCTACTGACGGCCTTGTGCCCCAAAAATGAGACACGAGACTGTACTCAGCTAAAAATGAGCCCATTCATGTTTCGAATCGTATCACTATGGAAAGCAAAGTCAAACGCAATCAGACAGATACTGAGGCGCTGCGACAGGATGCCGATGGCGTGCGACAGCCGGTTGCCGTATGTGTATGGGTCACGGTGCAGCGGGCGGTGAGGGACTCAGGTCAACAGCGCTGCCAGCGCATTGCGCAGACTCTTGCGGAACTCTTCTTCGGTATGGAATCCGCACAAAAAGCCCTGCAGCAGATGGTAGTACAGAGCAAATGTGCTCCAGGCCATGGTGCCGGTATACATCTCTTTATCGAGACGCCCGTCCCGGCGAGCGCGTTCGATAAGCTTCATCAACTTGGCGTAGGTGCTGTTCATGATCTGATCAATATCCCGGCGACGCTGTTCCGTTGTGGAAAATGACAATTCCTTGAGAACTATTCGCGACAGTGCCTGATCTTTCAGGTGATAGTTGATATGGCAATCAAAAAACGCCATCAACTGGTCCATTAATGGCGCGCCAGGGGAAATCGCAGCATACGATTCATCGATCATTTTCAGAATATCATCCTTGAACACCAGGACCAGCAGATCTTCTTTGCTTTTGGCATAAAGGTACAGGGTCCCCAGGCCGACATCAGCCTCCGCGGCGATATCCTGAATTGTTGTGGTGTTAAAACCCTTGTCGATGAAAAGAAGGCGTGCAGCAGCCACGATGCGCTGCAGTCGAATCAGTTTCTTGCGCTCTCTGAGCCCCATGGACGCCAGGTCAGGCTCATCGTTAATCTGATTTGTTTGCACTGTATTGTCACCGGCCATGCTTTCTACAACCCTGCTGGATTTCTGTTTCCGACAAAATGCTCTGTCACATCGAGCTCAATATAATGACAACATGCTGCCATATATCACACTACCACCAGGCTTCTTTTGTCATCCAACACTAAAGATTAACACAGTCGGATATGGCACAATAGCGCAAATTTTCTTAAAGGTGGCATTCATGGCAGCGACTCAAGCACCTCACACCAGCGCTCAGGCAATTCTGCAACACGGCGGGAAACCAGTCACCGTGTTCTCACTGTCCTGGTGTTCGTACTGTCATGCCGTCAAGAGCCTGCTGGACAGCATGCGGGTGCCTCATCAGACTATTGAGCTGGACTCAGGCATTTACCTTGACACCCATGTACACCAGCAGATCCGTGCGGAGCTGAGGCAACTGAGCGGCAGCCAGACCCTGCCGCAGGTGTTTGTCGGTAGTGAGAATATTGGTGGTTATACCGAAACCCAGGCGGCGGCGCGTGCTGGTCGCCTGCAAAGCCTGCTGGCCAACCAGGGCGTTACAATCAGCCAACCCTGACATCCGGAGACCGCGATGGCTGAAGTTCTGTTCCGCTCACTACACCTGCTTGGCGCGCTGGGTATGGCCGCGGGCATCCTGGTCGCGGCGCTGGCAGCCAGCAGTATGAATGCAGACCGTGACAATCTTGATGCTGCTGATCCGGCTGCGCTGTTTCGTAAAATTTATGGCTTAACCGCAGCCGCAGTAATGCTCTCAGTTGGCGCCGGCCTGATGTTATGGCTTGTCGTTGGCAAACCGGCTGCATTCTTCAGTAACAACCCGGTGTTCCATGCCAAGATCGCTCTCGTGCTGGTCATGCTGGCGACGCTGATCTACCCGGCATGGTATTTGTGCCGCCCACGCCCACCACAACCAATGCCTGCTTCTGTGCTCCGGCTGCAGAAAAGTACATTTCCACTATTGCTTATCGTCCCTGTACTTGCCTACCTGATGGCCCGGGGCATCGGCTACTGATCTGTCTGCGTCGGGGCCAGCACCGTCTGCAACCATTGTGATATATCACGAATTTCTTCCAGACAGACACTGTGCTGCATCGGGTAGCTGCTGTATTGCGGCTGGAACCCCAGAGTTTCGAGTACACTGACACTGTGCTTGCCCAGCGCCTCGTTGACCACCGGGTCGGCTGTGCCGTGACAGACCCGAATCGGCAATTGCCGGTTAGCGTCGTTTATGTGAACGCTGTCTGCCGTCGGAAAATAACTCGACAGCGACAGCAAACCGGCCAATGGCTGTGAACAGCTCAAACCCGCCTCCAGTACAACCGCACCGCCTTGCGAGAATCCTGCCAGAACAATGCGTCGACTATCGATTCCGGCGGCCACCTGCTGTGCAACAAAGGCATGCACAGCCGCCGCAGAGTCACGCAACTGTTTTTCATCAACACGGCGCTGCACGTCCATTTCCACAATGTCGTACCAGGCCGGCATGATATAACCCTGGTTAATGGTTACCGGTATTGACGGCGCATGCGGAAAGATAAAACGAACAGCCAGCTCTGCCGGCAGATGCAGCTCCGGAACCAGGCCGGCGAAATCATTGCCGTCGGCGCCCAGGCCATGGAGCCAGATCACCGCGGCATCAGATACCTTTCCCGGATTGCTTTCACGGACAATGGCAGGTAAAAGTGACATAAACATCCCCAACTGTATTTTTTGATCAGGCACTCGGCCCGGATACATGACAGCAGGGATTATAGGGGACTGAACACTTGCTATCGACTATAATCAGCCTTATGAACAAAAACCCTCTCGCACACATCCGGCCCGCGGCGGCATTACTGCGCAACATTATTGCCATGGTCATGTTGTTATGCAGTGCCCAGGCTTATTCGCTGGATCCAGACGCGTTGCGCGACAGCCTGCGCGGCAGCGACCGGGACATCTCCGACCGGATGCGTGATGATGCCCGCAAACCGGTTGAAGTCCTGACTTTTCTGGGCCTGCAGGAAGGCATGACCGCGCTCGATGTTTATGCTGCCGGCGGTTATTACACATTTGTGCTGTCACATGCAGTGGGACCTGACGGCACCGTGTATGCTCAAAACTCACCGCGTGCGTCGCGTTACGATGAAGACCGCACAGATATGACTCAGGGCGAAGCGCTGGACGGAAAAATAGAAAAAGGCAACCTGACCAACGTGATTCGTGTCGACAGGGCTATCCGCGACAATGGTCTGCCAGACGCTTCAATCGATTTCATTCTGGTGTCTCAGATATTGCATGATTATTACAACGGCAGCCCGGCCCGGGCGTATGGCTTGCTGGTTGAGCTGCACCGGCTGCTCAAGCCAGGCGGCATTATTGGCATTATTGACCACACCGGCACTGAAGGTAACGATAACCGCCGCCTGCACCGTATGCAGAAGGCCCAGGCAATTGACGTGATTACGCGAGCGGGTTTTATCGTCGAAGCGGAAAGTGACCTGCTGGCCAACCCCGACGACAATCCCCGTCGCTCAATTTTTGACCCTCTACTTAACCGCGGCACGGACCAGTTTCTGCTGCGCCTGCGCAAACCCGGAGCCTGAAACCCATGGAAGACGTCGTCGACATGTTGCGTGAACGTAACGAGACAATCCCCGTGCCGCTGGATTTGCCTGATGAAGACCTGCTGGTAGAAATAGAAGAACAGCTGTTGATGTCATTGCCTGACGATTTCCGTGACTACCTGCTGGAAGTCAGCGATGTGGTTTTCGGCAGTCTGGAACCGGTTACCGTCACTGATCCGAGATCACACACCTTTCTGCCGGACGTTGCCGCACAGGCATGGAACGATGGCATGCCCCGCTACCTGCTACCGGTCTGTCAGCTCGGCGACGCGTATTACTGCATCAACAACGAAGGTGAGGTCCGTTTCTGGAATGGCAACAAACTGGGCAAAGATCCGCAAGGGTCGAAATCCTGGCCCAGCATCTGGCACTGGGCGCGTGAAGTCTGGCTACAATGCTGACTAATTGAGCAAGGCTGACAGTCGAGCATCAGCGCCCAGCACACGCACTATGCGCCCACGGTCGTCAACAATGGGCACAGAGATCGTAAAACAGAAATCGTCAGTCGCCGCCGAACGGTAGACGTCAGTGATGTGAGCACATTTGCTTGCCACAACCGCCCGAAACCAGGCGCGACCGTTCCAGTCCTTACCTCTTGCCGAGTCTGATCCACGCCCGACGAGATCAGGTGCAAAGATGTTCTCACTGATCTGCTTGCCATCGGCACCGACCAGATACATCAATTCAAAATGCGCATGCCTGCCCAGTGCCTGATGCATGAGATTCTCTGCTTGCGACACGCCCCCATCCAGCAGAACGCGTTCCTGCGCCAGGCGGCTGATATCATCACAGGCCTGAGTGTGCACCTGAAGCCGGAAACTGCCGAGACTCTCAAGTAAGCGGTCACTTTCACGGTGAACCTCATGACCGCGCTCACCGACCTCGGCTGCCTTGCGTTGCATGTCAGCCGCCACGGTGGAGACGGTGTGCACATCGCGGTTAACCGTCGACATCGCCATGCCCATCTGTTCCGTACTGGCGGCAATGCCATGTACTTTCTGATCGAGGTCGTCCATTGCCTGACGGACGCCGCCGAGCTCACTGCGTATATGGCGGACGCTGCTCGCGCCTTCGCTGACCGCCAGCTGCATCTGCTCTCCTGCGCGCCCCAGCCCGGACACTTCGGTCTTGAATGACTCGATGATTGTCGCCACCTGGCTTGCTGCATCGGTGGTGGTGTTGGCCAGCGACCTGACCTCTTCTGCAACCACGGCGAACCCGCGTCCATGTTCGCCCGCGCGGGCTGCTTCGATCGCTGCATTCAACGCCAGTAGATTGGTTTGTCGGGAGATATTGGAGATCGACGAAATAACCCGCACCACTTCATCGAGCTGGCCCTGCAGACTGGTTATCACCTGCGCCAGGTGCTGCTCGGTGGTACTGACCTGGGTGATGCTGTTCTCAGCCTGTTCACTGTCGGTTTCGCAATTGCGCACGGCCTTGGCGACCGAAGCCGACAACCTGGCGACATCGGTGGTGGCTGGAATCAGCTCCGACTCGATTGCAGTGGTAACCTGTTCGCTACTGCTGGCAATGGCTTCGGAAGATTGCGCCAACTGCGACCCCGTCTGCATGGTCTGATGCGCGATCGCAGACAAGGCCGGCGCCTGAGCGGCAATGCCCACTGCGGCTGCAACGCCACCCTGAATACGCTGATGCAGCTTCTTTTGCAATCTGATCAGCGACTGCCCGGCGGCACTGTCAATGCCTCGATAATCAGTCAGGTTCAGGTCTGTGGACAGCGCATCAAGTGCCTCATCCACAGCACTACGTTTGCGCAACGGCTTCAATATACCCATGAAGGTTCGTCCTTATTCTGTAAAGTCCTGTTATCAACAAAGCAAACAAGGTGCCAGCTCCCATTCCTTGCCGGAAATGTATCGGCAATACGGCAGAGAGCCTTAGCAGCGACAGGCAGCATTAACAGAAACCAGCGGAACCGGACGCAGGAGGCACCAAAAAAGTGCAACGCAGGAAGAATCGCACTGACAGTAGGCGAATAACAGCAGGTGAAATACAGCTGGCGAAAACTAACGCCAGTGTATTATCGAATTTGCATAATAATGGATCAGCTTCTCAAATTCCGGATTAACCCGGTAAACATCATTTTCTTCCAGCAATATGTGGCGATGACGCAAGTTTTCCAGCGCTGCTGCAATGGTTTTCTGCCGCGGTTTCTGTTCGTCCCGGATCGCCGCACCTGCTGCAATCATGTCATCGATAATATCGTCGCAACCGGCCACAATATCCAGCGACCGCATGCCCTGGTGGTTTTGCCTGGTGAATACGGTTGCGATCACCGGTACCGGCAACACCGGGATCACATAGCGCACTGCCTGCATCAGGTGCTCAGCGAGCGCAGTCACCGCCGGAATACGATCACGCTGTGGCAAGTCGGCAAATAGCAGCCTGTGTTTTTCACAGTATTTGCGCATATCTATCGGTATACCAAAATTGACGCCGGCGTAACCGTAGCGTTGCCAGCGACTGCGCGAATCGGAGAATATATTGACCCGCAGAAAACGCAATACCCTGGAGAATGTCTGCCACTTGGTAAAACGCCGGCTCTTGTCATCCCAGTGCATCAGGTTCTTGTCTTCAATAACCCTGTCGTAATTGATACCCACTGGAATAAACGTGATGTTCCGGTGTTTGCGATGATCGTAGTGACGCAGCATGTAGTCCAGAAACCCGATCTTGGGTTGCGCCACATTGCCATCACGGCTCAGCCCACCTTCCAGAAACACCGCCTGACACACACCCGAGTCGGTAGCCAGCTGCACATAGCGCCCCAGTACTTTTCTGTACAGTGGGTTCTGTGAGCCACGTCGCACAAAAAAGGCACCCATCGCCCGAATGATGGATTCAAGCGGAAATACGCGCGCCCACTCACCAACGGCGTAAGACAACGTTACCTGTTCCGCTGCCAGATAACAGATCAGGATATAGTCCATATTGCTGCGGTGGTTCATGACAAACACGACCGTTGAATTCTTGTCCAGTGTTTCAAGCACAGTCTGGTCAACAGCCGAAACACGAATCCGGTACAGGAATCGCGATATTTTTTTGGCGAACCAGTAACCCAGCTGGTAGTAAACGTACGCGTTAAACGATGGCACAATTTCCCGGGCATAACGTTTAACATCTAGCAGCAGAGCTTCCCGCGGCACATTGGTCTCACGTGCCTGGCTGTCTATCAACGCCAGTACCTGGGGATCAAACACAAGCCTGTCAATCAGCTCCTGCCGCTTGGTTTGCTGAAAGGGTTTGATCTTGATACTCAAACTGGTATTCAACCGCTCAACGGCGCGATTGAGACGCCGCCGGACAAACCAGCGTACACTGGGATAAAGCACACTGACGACAACGGCGTACACGGCAGCAGCCCAGAGCAGAACGTAGAGCCAGGTCGGCAGGCTGACGTTATCGTCGAGCATAATTTACGAGCCCTGAGTCGCGTGCGCCTGCAGATAAACCTCCAGGTTGGCACGTGCTGCGTCGTCAAACCACAAACCCAGTTTGGTGCGTCGCCACAAAATGTCATCGATGCTACGGGCCCATTCCTGCGCACATAAGTAGTCGACTTCACAGGCATACAGGCCCGGGCCGATGCAGGCACCCAGCGCCGTCATGTCTTCCGCCCCGGCCAGGATATCGCTGACTCGCCGCCCGTATTGCCTGACCCAGCGTTCGCGCAGGGCCGGCTCGAGCCAGGGGTATTCGGCCGACAACTCAGCCGACAGACTTTTTTGGGAGTCGAACTCACCGCCCGGCAATTTTGCATTTGCTGTCCAGTCATCACCCATGTCGGGAAACACTGACGACAGTTTGTGCAATACCGCTTCTGCCAGCCGCCTATAGGTGGTGATCTTGCCGCCATATACCGTTAACAGGGGGGCCGGCGCCATGTCCAGCTCAAGTGTATAGTCGCGCGACACCTTGCTGGCGTTCTCCACTTCCTCATCAATCAAAGGCCGGACGCCCGAGAAGTGATGTTTGACGTCCTTTTCACTCAGACCTTTGCGGAAATACTGATTGACGATATCCAGCAGGTAGGTCACTTCCTCGGGAGAAATTTTGGCTTCAGCGGGGTCATCGGAAAAATCCTGTTCGGTGGTTCCGATCAGCGAAAACTCGTTTTCGTAGGGAATCACAAAAATTACCCGACCATCGCTATGCTGAAGCATGTAGGCCTCGTCACCGTCGTAGACCCGTGGCACAACAATGTGGGAGCCTTTGACCAATCGCACAGGTTCGGTTGACGCCTCCGGCAACAGTTTCTTACCCAGCTGACTGACCCACGGCCCGGCCGCGTTGACGACGCAGCGCGCCGACACCTGGTGCCGGACACCGGTACCAGTCTCAGTCAACGTCGCCTGCCAGGCTGACTGACCACCGGCATCAGTTATTGCCGACAGGCTGTTGCACGCCGTTCGGGTTCTGATCACGGCGCCATGACGCCGGGCCTGCATCGCATTAAGAACAACCAGCCGGGCATCGTCTACCCAGCAATCCGAATACTCGAAACCTTTACTGAACCCGGCCACCAGGGGACTGTTGTCGCCAAAACGAATGGCTTTGGACGCTGGCAGGGTGACTCGCTTGCCGAGGTAGTCGTACAGGAACAGACCGGCGCGGATCATCCATGCCGGCCGCTGATTGGGTTGATGAGGCAGGCGAAACCGCAATGGCCAGACAATATGTGGCGCCGAGCTCAACAATGTTTCCCGCTCTGCCAACGACTCCCGCACCAGTCTGAATTCGTAGTACTCCAGATAGCGCAGCCCCCCATGGATAAGTTTGGTGCTGGCAGATGACGTGGCACCGCCGAGATCACTTTTCTCACACAACAGCACTGACAGACCGCGCCCGGCCGCATCAGCAGCGATGCCAGCGCCGTTGATGCCACCGCCCACGACCAACAGATCAACGTTGCGCGGTAATGTAGCTGAATCAGCCACCGACGAAACAACCATAATCGAGCCTCGGAAAACAGGATTTGTAATTTAGGGTATAGTACCATGCCAAAAAATGAGGGACAGCGAACATGAGTCACTACCTGCTAGCAATTGATCAGGGCACCACCAGCAGTCGTGCCATCATCTTTTCGCGCGAAGGCAAAGCGGTCAGTTCTGCACAATATGATTTTGAACAACACTATCCTAATGATGGCTGGGTCGAGCATGATCCGGAAGATATCTGGCAGACCTGTCTGCAAAGCTGCCGTGACGCCCTGAGTGCCGGCCAGCTCGATGCCGGGGATATTGCCTCCATCGGCATCACCAACCAACGTGAAACCACCGTCATCTGGAACCGCAAGACTGGCAAGGCGATTCATCGCGCCATCGTCTGGCAGGACAGACGCACAGCAGCGTACTGCCAGACCATCAAAACCAGACTGATCAATGAAGGACGTGGCCAGCTCATTCAGGAGCGCACCGGCCTGCTCCCCGATGCCTATTTTTCAGCCAGTAAAATCAACTGGATTCTGTCCAATGTGGAAGGTGCACGGGCGGCGGCCGAAGCTGGGGAACTGGCATTTGGCACCGTTGACAGCTTCCTGCTGTGGCGCCTGACCAATGGCCAGCGGCATTGCACCGATGCCAGCAATGCGTCGCGCACCATGTTGTTCAACATTCACACCCAGCAATGGGATCCGGAGCTGCTGGCGTTGTTTGATATCCCGGCTTCCCTCTTGCCTGAGGTTCTGGACAGCGCGGCAGATTTTGGCAACAGTGACCGGCAATGGCTTGGTCATGCCATCCCCATTGGCGGCATCGCCGGCGACCAACAGGCGGCCGCTTTCGGGCAGGCCTGCTTCTCTGCGGGCATGACCAAAAGTACCTACGGTACCGGCTGCTTTCTGCTGATGAACACCGGCGAAAAAGTACTGCAGTCACGCCACAACCTGTTGAGCACAGTGGCCTACCGACTCGAAGGCAAGGTCAGTTACGCCATGGAGGGCAGTATCTTCATGGCCGGTGCCACCATGCAGTGGCTGCGTGACAAGATGCACTTTTTTGCTGACTCGGCCGACTCCGAGGCCATGGCGGCACAGGCACAGGCTGGACTGTCGCTTATGTTTATACCCGCGTTTACCGGTCTCGGCGCGCCGTGGTGGGATCCCGATGCCCGAGGCGCCATATATGGCCTGACCCGCGACACAGGCATTCCCGACATCGTGACCGCCGCAATGATGTCCGTGTGCTACCAGACCAAGGATCTGCAGAAGGCGATGGAGTCTGATGGTCTGCGCCCGACCACCTTTCGCGTTGATGGCGGTATGGCTGCCAATAATTTTGTTGTTCAGAAGCTGGCCGACCTGCTCGGCTGCGAGGTCGATCGCCCACAGATAACCGAGACCACGGCGCTGGGTGCGGCCTACCTGGCAGGGTTGCAGTGCGGGTTCTATTCAACGCTGGACGACATTAGCCGTCTGTGGCAGCTGGAACGCTCTTTCACGCCCGCGCAAAACAAAGACTGGCGAGATCGGCACTACGCACGCTGGCTTGACGCCGTGCAACGCACACGCAGTGACCACAGCAGACAGACTTTAGATCAGGAGACCTCGTCATGAGCGCGCCCAGACGTATTCACCTTATCCGTCACGGTGAAACCAACTGGAACAAAGAGCGGCGTGCGCAGGGTCAACAGGAATCCGTCCTGACCGAGGCAGGTAAAGCCCAGGCCCTCGCGCTTCCGGCTATACTCAGTGCACTGAACATCGACGAAATCTATTGCAGCAGCAGTGTTCGTACGCGTGAAACCGCTGCCATCGCCTTTGCTAATCATGGTCTGCCCATTATGTACTGTGACCATCTGCGTGAAATTCATATGGGTCCCTGGGAGGGCAGGCTGTATGAGGACCTGCGGCAGGACTTCCCTGAGCAATACGATGCATTCTGGAACAAACCTGATACATTTGTGCTGAAAGGCGCAGAGACCTTTGCCCAGGTCCAGCAGAGGGCCATGACGCGGCTGAACAGGATACTGGCGGAAAGCCAGTCACAGAACATTGCCATCGTCAGTCACGGTCTGTTGATAAAAACCATTCTCAGCTCTGTTGAACAACGACCACTGGCGCAGGTCTGGCAACCACCGGCCATGCACAACTGCGCCTTGAGTACAATTGAAATCCATCATGACGGCAATCAACGTATAACGCTTTATGCCAATCAACCTTACCCATCAATCGCCTGAACAGGTGAATATCGGAGTCTCGCATGAACAATAACAATCTGGGGTCTACCCAAGGAACTACACCCGGCTTTCTACGAATACTGACCGCTCTGGCCGCGTTCGCGGGTCTCGGCCTGGCCCTGTTTGCCCTGGCCGCCCCTGTTGGCGTCTGGACCGGCTGGTGGGATTTTCGGCAGGGTTTCACAATCCTGCGCTCTGCACAGCCATTTGTGCTGTGGATAACAGTAGGCTGCGCTGCCATCACCATACTTGTTGCTGTCATCGGTCGGCAGGGCGCTGCCCGTCTTGTGGCAGTGGCTGCACTGGCCACGGTTGCCGCTGGCATCGCCTGGTACGTGCCGCAATCGTACCTGCCAGGACAGGGCGCTGATATTCCTCCCATTCACGACATCAGCACCGATCTGGTAGATCCGCCCCAGTTTGTCGCCGTGCTGCCACTACGCGGTGACACCAGTAACCCGACTGTGTACGGTACCGGCAACCCCAACATGACACCGGAAGAACATGCTCAGCGTCAACAGGCCGCCTATCCCGATGTGATCACGCAGACCTACGACGAACCTGCGTCGGCAATATTTGACCGGGCATTGGCGGCAGTTGATGCACTGGGCTGGGAACTGGTCGCACAGGATGCCGACGCTGGTCGCATCGAAGCGACAGACACAACCTTCTGGTTCCGCTTTAAAGACGATGTTGTCATTCGTATTCAGCCTACGGCCGCCGGCACCGAAGTAGATGCACGCTCGACGTCACGCGTCGGCCTGAGTGACGTTGGCAAGAACGCTGCACGATTGCGCGCTTTCTACAACGAGCTCTGAATTAGTCTGGCGCCCGCCCCTTTTGCGTGACAACCGGCGGCGGCTTCCGTTAAGCTTGCCGCCGGATACCAATTGCAAGTCACCTGAAAGTGTTCAGATCGGGTGACTGGAGACAAGAATGTCACGCCACTCATCATCCTTACGTAGCTTACTGACCGCAGAGGTTGCCACACAGCGCGCGCGTTACCTGACCTGGTTTGGCATTATCAGCGCAAGCTGTCTGGCCTTGTCACAGCTCGGTAGCTACCTGATCAACACCCGCATCCCTCTGGGTACCAGCGTAGAAATCAGCTCAATTTTATATTTCACACACATTCGCAATCTTGGCGGTGTGTTTGGTCTGGCACAGGGACAGGGCTGGATATTCGCGGCCTTCAGCGTGCTGCTGATTTCCGCTCTGGTGCTTTATCTGGTGCTGAGCAAACGGGTTCGGGTCTATGAATACCTGTGCTTCGGTTTTATTGCCGGCGGCGGTCTCAGCAATGTTCTCGACCGTCTTGTGTATGGCAGTGTGATCGACTTTATTGATGTTCGCGGCATCCCCTTCTGGCATTACATATTTAATACCGCGGATACGTTTGTTCATATCGGGCTCTGGCCGATGCTGTTTATTGGCCTGTTCTGGCACCGCGACTAAGAATAGGCCGCAAGAATTCCGGTGGACTAAACAGAGTAGAATTCATGTGCCGCTGCCATTGCAGCGTCCGGGTTTACCGCTGCTCCCATGGACTGCAATGTACTCCCAAGCGCGCTCAGGCACAGCAACACATTCTGTTGATTTGCTGCGTGCCCCATCAGCCCGATTCGCCATACTTTAGTGGCCAGACTTCCCAGACCGGCACCTATTTCCAGATTCCATGACTGCAGCAGATGCCTGCGAACAGCAGCCTCATCGATGCCGGGTGGTATCTCAACAGCATTCAGTTGCGGCAGACGGGCGTCTGGTGAAACGATAAGACTCAGGCCAAGCGCCTCAATGCCGGCAACGAAGGCCTGGTGATGGTGGTCGTGACGGGCCCATGCCGCCTCAAGCCCTTCTTCCTGCACCATCAATAGCGATTCATGAAGTGCATACATGGCATTAACAGGCGCCGTATGGTGATAGCTGCGTTTGCTGTCCCCGCCCCAGTAGTCCATGATCAGATTCATGTCCAGAAACCAGCTTTGCACTCGCTGCCGGCGGTTACGTATGCGTGTAATGGCACGTTCACTGAAGCTGACCGGGGACAGCCCGGGCACACAGGACAGACACTTCTGTGTGCCTGAATAAACTGCATCAATGCCCCAGTCATCCACACACAACTCTATGCCCGCCAGAGAGGTAACCGCATCCACAATAGCCAGGCAGTCAAATTGCCTTGCCAGCGCGCACAGGGCCTGCGCGTCACTGCGGACACCGGTAGAGGTTTCTGCATGTACAAAAGCGACAGCAACAGCGTCCGGGTTGCTTACCAAAGCCTGTTCCAGTTTATCCGGGTCAACCGGAAGACCCCAGTCATCCTGCACCATGATAGCGGTGGCGCCACAGCGCTCGACGTTTTCCTGCATACGCCCGCCAAACACCCCATTCTGACAAACGATAACCTTGTCACCCGCTTCCAGCAGATTACTGAACACGGCCTCCATGCCGGCAGAACCTGGCGCAGACACTGGCAATGTCAGTTCATTCCCGGTTTTGAAAGCAGCTTGCAGAAGACCTTTGATGTCGTCCATCAAACCAATGAACTCCGGATCCAGATGGCCAATGGTGGGACGTGACAACGCAGCCAGCACACGAGGACTGACATCAGATGGCCCGGGGCCCATGAGTGTGCGCTGAGGCGGGAAAAAACTCTTGCTCATGACATACTCCCTTTGCAATGGGGAAAACACAAACAAAAAAGCCGGGACAAGCCCGGCTTTTTTGTTTCGACAATCGAATCAGGCGATGACACAGCGCCCGGGTTCAGAGAATCAATCCTCTGATGCCTCTGCTGTTGCGTCAGCGCCATTCGGACGGCCGACCAGCTCAACGTAAGCCATAGGCGACTTGTCGCCGGCACGGATGCCACACTTCATGATACGGATATAACCACCGGGACGATCCTGATAACGCGGGCCCAGGTCGCTAAACAATTTACCTACCGCTTCTTTGCTGCGCAAACGCGCAAACGCGAGTCGACGGTTAGCAACGCTATCTGTTTTAGCCAGTGTGATCAGCGGCTCAGCAACCATGCGCAGCTCTTTGGCTTTAATGACGGTAGTCTTGATCAGCTCGTGCTCAACCAGCGACGTGGTCATGTTTCGGAACATGGCCTTGCGGTGAGAAGAGTTTCTGTTCAGCTGACGTCCACTATGACGATGACGCATATCTACTATTCCTATTCCAACAGCAGCCTCACGGCTGACTAACTTTGATTAATTGGCTTTGTCTTCTGTACGCAGGCTGGCAGGTGGCCAGTTCTCCAAACGCAGACCCAGGGAAAGACCACGGGTCGCCAGCACATCTTTGATTTCAGTCAGTGACTTCTTACCCAGGTTCGGGGTTTTCAGCAGCTCTACTTCCGTACGCTGAATCAGATCACCGATGTAATAAATATCTTCTGCTTTCAGGCAGTTTGCCGACCGTACAGTCAGCTCAAGGTCGTCTACCGGACGCAACAGAATAGGATCGATTTCATCTTCTGGCTCTTCCGGTGCCGCGGCTTCCTGGCTTTGCAGATCCACAAATACTGCCAGCTGATGCTGCAGAATGGTGGCCGCACGACGAATAGCCTCTTCCGGATCAATCGTGCCATTGGTACGCAGATCTATTACCAGCTTGTCCAGGTCAGTGCGCTGCTCGACGCGGGTACTTTCCACGGAGTAGGCGCAACTCAGAACCGGGCTATAAGACGCATCCAGTACCAGACGGCCAACTGCACGGGTCTCATCGTCGTCACTCTTGCGTGAATCAGCCGGTACATAACCACGGCCTTTTCGCACAGTAATGCGCATGTTGAGTTCACCGGCATCATTGAGGTTGGCAATCACGTGCTCGGGATTGACAATCTCAACGTTGTGATCGGCCACGATGTCACCCGCCGTTACCGCACCTGAGCCTTTCTTGCTCAGGTTCAGAACTGCTTCGTCCTGACCATTAAGTACAATCGCCACGCCTTTCAGGTTCAGCAGAATTTCGATGACGTCTTCACGTACGCCTTCGATGCTGCTGTACTCGTGAACAACGCCGTCGATTTCAACTTCTTCCACTGCACAACCGGGCATGGAGGACAGCAGGATTCTTCGCAATGCGTTACCCAGTGTGTGGCCGAAACCACGCTCCAGGGGCTCAAGCACCACTTTGGAGTGATACTTGTCAAACTCTTCGACTTTTATCAACTGTGGTGTAAGAAAATCCGACAACGAAATCTGCATGGTTTCACCCTTAACAATTAGCCTGGTAATGTTCTTTACTGCCTTATCTGTTTAGTCCCTCAGGACTTACTTGGAGTAAAGCTCTACGATCAGGTTTTCGTTAATATCCTGAGACAAATCAGCGCGATCAGGTTTTCGGGTAAACTGCCCTTCCTGTTTCGTTGTATCCACAGTGAGCCACTCCACTGCAGTACGCTGGCCAGCCAGATCCATCGCTGACTTGATACGCAGCTGCTCTTTCGCTTTCGGACGCACGGAAACCACATCACCGGGCGCTATCTGGTATGACGGCACGTTAACCACGGCGCCGTTTACCAGGATGGCTTTATGTGACACCAACTGGCGGGACTCCGCACGAGTTGAGCCAAAGCCCATACGATAAACAACGTTATCCAGACGGCATTCCAGCAGTTGCAACAGGTTCTCACCGGTTGCGCCTTTGCGGCGAGCTGCTTCTTTGTAGTAAGAGCTGAACTGACGCTCCAGAACACCATACATACGACGTACTTTCTGCTTCTCGCGCAGCTGTACACCATAATCTGACAGTCTGCCACGGCGTGCACCGTGCTGACCGGGGATGGTTTCTGCTTTACACTTGCTTTCCAGCGGGCGTACGCCGCTTTTCAGGAACAAATCTGTTCCTTCGCGTCGAGCTAGCTTGCATTTTGGGCCTAGGTAACGGGCCATAGACTGACTCCTGTATTCTTACTCTCGGCAATAAGCCATGATGAGCGATAACTGATCCGGTGAATAAGCGTCAGACTCGGCGCTTTTTCGGGGGTCGACAACCATTGTGTGGAATCGGGGTAACATCCGTGATGTTGCCGACTTTCAGACCGCATGCGTTAAGCGCACGCACGGCTGATTCGCGACCCGGGCCAGGACCATTCACCTTGACATCAAGGTTTTTCAGGCCATACAACTCGATCGCTGTTTTACCGGCACGTTCAGCAGCAACCTGCGCAGCAAACGGTGTGCTTTTTCGTGAGCCACGGAAACCCGAACCACCAGAGGTAGCCCAGCTCAGGGCGTTGCCCTGACGATCTGTGATTGTCACGATAGTGTTATTAAAGGATGCATGGATAAATGCAATCCCGTCCACAACCGCTTTTCGCGCCTTTTTCTTTGGGGCTGCTTTAGCTGCTGGCTTTGCCATAGATAATTCCTGAATCAGATTAAAGCGTTTATCTCTCGAACCCGCGCACTGTTGCGCGGGTCATTACAACTTATTTACGAATCGGCTTACGCGGGCCTTTACGGGTCCTGGCATTCGTCTTGGTACGCTGTCCACGAACCGGCAATGAACGACGGTGACGGATACCGCGGAAACAACCGAGGTCCATCAGGCGCTTGATGCTCATTGACACTTCGCGACGCAGATCACCTTCAACAGTAAACTTGCCAACTTCCGCACGAATATTGTCCAGTTGTTCCGGGGACAAAGAGTTCGTCTTGGTCTGGGGAGCAATACCGACACGTTCGCAAATCAATTTGGCGCGCGTCGCGCCTATCCCGAAGATGTACTCCAGGGAAATTACGAGGTGCTTGTTATCTGGTATGTTGACACCGGCAATACGTGCCATAGTTTAACTCCAATCTTGTAAATTACTCATGTACCAGAGACCCAATACCCCCTCCAATTGAGGGGCGCAAAGGATATACTCTGGCGATATAAAAATCAACCAGATACTTAGCCCTGACGCTGCTTGTGTCTGGGCTCCGCCGAGCAGATCACCCGCACAACACGGTTGCGTCTGACAACTTTGCATTTGCGACAGATTTTCTTAACTGATGTTCTGACTTTCACGTTTCTCTCTCCATTCAGCGACCGGGCTTCGAGGACCGGTACCGCTAGTCAATCTTCAATTGCGACCAAAAGTGCCCAGGTTAGACTTCTTCATCAAAGAATCGTACTGGTGCGACATCAGATGGGATTGCACTTGCGACATAAAGTCCATGCTCACCACCACAACAATCAAAAGCGCTGTCCCACCCAGGTTAAACGGCACGTTGGCCATCATCTGGAAGAAGTTCGGCAACAAACAAACAATGGTGATGTAAATCGCACCAAACATTGTCAATCGAGTCAGCACAGCATCAATGTACCGCGCTGTCTGCTCACCGGGACGAATACCCGGAATAAACGCACCTGAACGCTTCAGGTTATCTGCCACATCACGGGGGTTGAACACCAGCGCCGTGTAAAAGAAGCAGAAGAAAATAATCATGGCACTGAAGATGATCACGTACAGGGGCTGACCCGGACCAATCATCAATGCAAAATCCTGTAACCATTCGGCGCCTTCCGACTGCCCGAACCACTGCCCGATTGAAGCCGGGAACAGCAGGATGCTGCTGGCAAAAATCGCCGGTATCACACCCGCCATGTTCACTTTCAGCGGCAGATGGCTCGATTGTGCCTGGTACAGCTTGTTACCCTGCTGGCGCTTGGCATAGTTGACCGTAATCCGGCGCTGGCCGCGCTCGATGAATACGATACCGGCAATTACCACCACCGCGATGATGCCCACCACCAGCAACAACAGGCCACTGATCTGACCTTCGTAAGCCTGGGACAGCGAGTTGCCCACAGCGGCGGGCAAACCAGCGACAATCCCGGCGAAGATCAGCATGGAAATGCCGTTACCAACGCCACGCTCGGTGATCTGTTCACCCAGCCACATCATGAACATGGCGCCCGTCACCAGCGACACTATCGCCGTGAAAGTAAAACCAAGGCCCGGGTTGTATGCCATCGGCGCAAGCAGGCCTACAGCCATGCCAGTACCCTGAACCAGAGCCAGCAGCAACGCGCCATAGCGCGTGTACTGCGTAATCTTGCGGCGCCCGGACTCGCCTTCTTTCTTGAGCTGCGCCAGATGCGGATTCACCGCACTCAGCAGCTGCATGATAATCGAGGCCGATATATAGGGCATGATGCCCAGGGCCACAATACTCATACGCTCCAATGCACCACCGGAGAACATGTTGAACAGACCAAGGAAGGTTCCCTCGTTCTGACTGAACATATTGGCCAGCTGGGCCGGGTCGATACCCGGCACCGGGATATGTGTACCTATGCGATACACCAAAATGGCAAACAACAGAAACAACAGACGCGACTTGAGTTCGCCGAGACCTGCGCCTACACCTTCACCGCTCATGTTAGGTTTTTTTGCCATTTTGTCCGTATCAGCCTTGCGCTACCGCTTTTTTGGTCTTTTTCTTGCCAACGTAATCGGGCACAACTGCATCGATTACCTTGCCACCAGCTGCTTCGATCGCCGCACGAGCGCCTTTGCTCACACGCAGACCTTCTACAGTGACTGCCTTGGTCACATCACCAGACAGCATGACCTTGACGCGCTTGATGCTGCCATTGATGATGTTGGCCGCACGCAGCGAATCGATATTGATCACATCAGCGTCGATGGCATTCAGCTCGCTGGTGCGAACTTCGCCAGTCATACGACCAACGCGCGACGAGAAACCAAACTTCGGCAGGCGACGCTGCAAAGGCATCTGACCGCCTTCGAAACCCGGACGAACCGTGCCGCCGCTACGTGACTTCTGACCTTTATGACCAGTACCACATGTTTTGCCCCAGCCACTGCCGATACCACGACCGACGCGCTTGGGCGCCTGGGTGCTTCCGGGTGCTGGACTCAGAGTATTCAATTGCATGACTTATCCCTCAACCTGCAGCATATAGCTGACTTTGTTGATAATGCCGCGAACCGAAGGTGTATCCTGCAGTTCAACGGTCTGATGCATACGACGCAGACCCAGGCCTACCAGGCACTGACGATGTCTTTCCATCGTTCCGATGGGGCTGCGAACCAGTGTCACCTTGACGGTGCCCACGGTATCTTTAGTTGCTGATTTCTTAGCCATAGCTGCTTAACCCAGGATCTCTTCGAGTGTTTTGCCACGCTTTGCCGCAACACTTTCGGCAGCACGCATTGTTTTCAGGCCTTTGAATGTCGCGTTAACCACGTTAACCGGGTTAGTCGAGCCATAGCACTTGGCCAGTACGTTCTGAATGCCGGCCAGTTCCAGGATAGAGCGCATTGCGCCACCAGCAATGATGCCGGTACCTTCAGAAGCTGGCTGCATGTAAATTTTTGACGCTCCGTGACGCGCCTTCACCGGATACTCCAGTGTGTTGCCGTCCAGGGACACAGAAATCATGTTTCTTCTGGCAGCTTCCATCGCTTTCTGGATAGCCAGCGGCACTTCACGCGCCTTGCCACGACCGAAACCTACACGACCATTGCCATCACCGACCGCAGTCAATGCAGTAAAGGCGAAAATTCGACCACCTTTCACCACCTTGGCGACACGATTTACCTGGATCAACTTCTCCTGTAAACCTTCTTCGTTCTTTCTCGCCTCGTCTCTAGCTGCCATATTCTTTAACCCTTAAAATTCCAAGCCGCCTTCACGTGCCGCATCAGCCAAAGCCTTTACGCGACCATGATAGTTATAACCGGCACGATCAAATGCCACTTTATCCAAGCCGGCCTTCTTGGCCCGTTCAGCAATCAGTTTCCCGATCTTGCTGGCTGCTTCGACATTACCTGTGGCGCCGCTGCGCATATCTTTCTCAACCGTCGACGCGCTTACCAATACCTGATCACCCGTTGCCGAGATAATCTGTGCATAAATATGGCGCGGTGTGCGGTAGACGCACAAGCGGTTAACACCCAGCTCACTTATCTTTGCTCTGGTTCGTCGTGCGCGACGAATACGAGCCTGCTTTTTCACATTCATCATGTCACGCCCTATTTTTTCTTCGCTTCTTTTCTGTAAACATTCTCTTCCGCATATCGAATACCTTTGCCTTTATAGGGCTCTGGCGGACGGAAACTACGAATGTCTGCCGCTACTTTGCCAAGCAATTGCTTGTCGGAGGAACTCAACACGATCTCGGTCTGAGTCGGTGTGTCCGCCGTAACGCCTTCAGGCAGTTCGTAATCGATCGGATGAGAATAACCAACCGTAATATTCAGTGTTTTGCCTTGGGCCTTGGCACGATAACCAACGCCCTGCAGCTGCAGCTTGCGCTGAAAACCTTCGCTCACACCCACAACCATGTTGTTGATCAGGGCGCGAAACGTTCCCGCCAGGGCATTTGCCTGACGCGAGCCATTCTTGGCCGACAATTGCAGGACGTTGCCATCCTGTTTAATGTCAACATCGTTGTGCAGGTCGATGTTCAGGCTGCCTTTGCTACCTTTAACGGTAATTGCGCTTCCAGCAATCGCCGTCTCTACACCTTTCGGCAATGTAATCGGGTCTTTCGCTACTCTGGACATAATCGTGCTCTATATACTGTGTCTAAGAATTGTGTGTATCAGAATACGGTACACAAAACTTCCCCGCCGACGCCGGCGGAACGGGCCTGTTTCTCGGTCATCAGTCCCTGGTTTGTGGAGACGATAACGATACCGAGGCCTTGACGATTGCGCGGCAGTTCTTCCTTGCCTTTGTATTGACGCAGGCCAGGCTTGCTTACACGCTTGATCTCTTCGATCACCGGCTTGCCCTGGAAGTACTTCAGGTCAACGGTCAGCTCGCGCTTGGTACCGTGTTCCTGAACATCGAAACCAGTGATGTAACCTTCATCCTGCAGCACACGGCAAATAGCCACTTTCAGCTTGGACGAGGGACAGCTCATCTTGGGCAAACGCGCCATTTGTGCGTTGCGAATACGCGTCAACAAATCTGCAATGGGATCTGACATACTCATAATAAAATTCTCCGCTTACCAGCTGGCCTTTGTCAGCCCAGGCACATCGCCACGCATGGCTGCTTCACGCAGCTTGTGTCGGCACATTCCGAACTTGCGGTATACCCCGTGAGGACGACCGGTAATACGACAACGCATACGTTGACGAACCGGGCTTGCATCACGTGGCAGCTTTTGGAATGCAATCTGCGCTTCCCATTTCTCTTCATCACTGGCATTTACGTCAGCAAGAATCGCTTTCAGAGCCGCGCGCTTTTCCGCAAACTTGGCTACCGTACGGGCCCGCTTCTCTTCGCGTGCAATCATTGAAGATTTGGCCATCTCAGGACTCCTTCGCGGCAGACTTGGCTGCCTGTACTTTGAACGGGAAACGCATGGCGGCTAACAGCGCACGGCCTTCCTCGTCATTCTGAGCAGTCGTGGTGATGGTGATATCCAGACCACGAATCTTGTCTACCTTGTCATATTCCACTTCCGGGAAAATGATCTGCTCGCTTACACCCATCGCGTAGTTACCACGGCCATCAAACGCCTTGGGATTCAAACCACGGAAGTCACGGATGCGCGGGATCGCGATATCAACCAGACGGTCCAGGAAGTCGTACATACGCTCGCCACGCAAGGTGACCTTGGCACCAATGGGCCAGCCCGCACGAATCTTGAAACCGGCGATGGATTTGCGTGCATTGGTGATAATCGGCTTCTGGCCACTGATCATGGTCAGATCGGCGACAGCGTTGTCGAGCAATTTCTTGTCGCCCACAGCTTCGCCCACGCCCATGTTCAGCACCACTTTGGTGATGCGGGGGACGCGCATAGGATTATCGAACCCAAACTGTTTGGTCAGTGTGGGCACTACGTCACTTTTGTAAAATTCTTTCAACTGAGCCATGT
>OJBX01000158.1_pt1 | contig 47465 bp, 47 predicted proteins | sample 1590751 | NCBI WGS metagenome assembly OJBX01 (sample SAMN05416780, study PRJEB24817) | seawater metagenome | isolation source: Sea water | place: Canada:Atlantic | collected 2013-07
ACGTATGCAATGGTTACGGCACTAATTACTCTATAACTTATGCATAATCACTTAGCTCAGGAATTTGAAACACTCTATCTCCCATCGAATATCTCAATTCATCTGTCGAAAATTTATGCCATCTGATTTAGAATATTGGTTATGAAGATTTTGATTTGTTATTTATTTATAACTTTTATTTTAATGGTGGTTTATGAAGCCTAAAAAAAAGATGGATTTGAACAAGCTTTATAAAAAAATAAGGGCTAACGCTGGGAGAGCTGTTTGTGATTATTCTATGATTGAAGATGGTGACAAAGTAATGGCTGCCATAAGTGGTGGCAAAGATTCATTTGTTATGCTTGATACTCTGTTGTATTTGAAGAGAGTAGCACCGATTAATTTTGATGTGGTCGCTGTGAATCTCGACCAAAAACAACCCGGTTTTCCGGAGCATGTTCTTCCTGGCTTCTTCAAAAAGAATAATATTGATTATTATATTATGGATAAGGATACATATTCAATTGTTAAAGAGAAAACTCCTGAAGGGAAAACTACTTGTTCACTTTGTTCGAGACTTAGAAGGGGTTCTCTATATGGGTTTGCTGAGGAGATTGGGGCTACAAAAATAGCTCTTGGCCATCACATGGATGACATTGTAGAAACTCTTTTTTTGAATATGTTTTTTAACGGTAAGTTAAAGGCAATGCCTCCTAAGCTGCTAAGTGATGATCGCAGAAATATTGTAATAAGACCGCTTTCTTATTGTCGTGAGAAAGATATTGCTAAGCTGGCATCAATTGTAGAATTTCCAATTATTCCATGTAATCTTTGTGGTTCTCAGGAGAACTTACAAAGACAGAATATAAAAAACATGTTGGCAGGCTGGGAAAAACAAAAAGCGGGTTGTATTGAAAACATATTTAACGGTATCCAGAATGTAAGTCCAAGCCAACTAGCTGACTTAAATCTTTTCGATTTCCACAATCTCGATATCGACAGGTCTAGTAAAGTCATCTCGAACCATACTGGCAGTGTAGATGTTTCTTCGACCAATTTTATAGAAGCAATCAACCTATGATTTTGTAAAGAATACATTGGTGTATCTGGGCTGTCTTTGGTTATATTTTGATCAACTGCATTTGCTTAAAGCTTTTTTTACAAAAAATGAATTTTTTGTATGGCTTGTGTTTGTTTTCTTTAGAAGAAAGAAAATTAAGTGACTGTATTGTAATGCTTTACTCACTCACTCACTCTTCCTCTTTTAAAAAATTTGGCATATAAGGCAAAGACAGCTACACGATGCTAGAGATTTTGCGTAATTTGCAGCGCAACGCGCCGGTCAACTTCTCACTGGTAGCGGTCAATCTGGATCAAAAGCAGCCCGGTTTTCCTGAGCATGTACTGCCTGCGTATCTGGATAAGCAGGGCGTGGAGTACCACATCGTCGAACGCGACACCTACTCGGTAGTGAAAGAGAAAACCCCGGAAGGCAAAACCACTTGCGCGCTCTGTTCACGCCTGCGCCGGGGCTCACTCTATGGGTTTGCCGAAGAGATTGGTGCCAACAAAATCGCCTTGGGCCACCACCGTGAAGACATCCTCGAGACGCTGTTTCTGAATATGTTCTTTGGTTGCAACTTAAAAGCGATGCCGCCTAAGCTGCTCTCCGATGATGGCAAGAATATCGTTATCCGGCCGCTGGCTTACTGCAAAGAAGCCGATATCGCCGAGTTCTCGCGGTTAATGGAGTTCCCGATTATTCCCTGCAACCTGTGCGGCTCTCAGCCCAATATGCAGCGCCAGGTCGTCAAAGAGATGCTCGCCGAATGGGATAAAAAATTCCCCGGCCGCCTGGAAAGCATGTTCAAAGCCGTTACCAATATTGCGCCTTCGCAGCTGGCAGATCGCAGCCTGTTCGATTTTGAAGGGTTGGAAGCGAAGCAGGCTGAGCTACTGGCGGGACGCATCCAGGCGTTCAACGTCAGCTAAGCGTTTGCTGCTCCTCTGCGGCGAGAGTGATCAAGCGCTGCATATCAAGAATATTGACCTCTCGCCCTGAGACCGCCACCACGTGCTGCTGTTGAAAGCGGCTTAAAATCCGGCTGACGGTTTCCACGGCCAAGCCCAGATAGTTGCCGATATCCGCTCTTGGCATCGAAAGGCGGAAGCTGTAGGGCGAATAGCCCCGGCGGCGAAAACGATCCGAGAGCGTGATTAAGAAGCTCGCCAGCCGCTGGTCGGCGGTCTTACGTGACAGTAGGCGCATCATGCGCCGGTCGTCACGCAGCTCTTTGCTCATGCTGCGATAGAGCTGCCCACGCAACTCGGGCAATTCTTCAGAGAGTAAATCCAGGCGATCAAAGGGAATCTCGCAAACGGTGGTCGTTTCCAGGGCAATTACACTCCCCGGGTAGTGCTCTTCATCGATCCCGTCCAGCCCTACCAGTTCGCTGGGAAGGTAGAAATTGGTCAGCTGTTCGCTACCGTTTCCCTCTGCCGTGACCTGCTTCAAACTCCCCGAACGCACCGCATAAACGCTGGTAAAGGTATCGCCTTGGCGAAACAGCGGCTCGCCTTTTTTGAGCGGCGAACGGCGGCGAATAATGGCATCGAACTGCCCCATATCGTCTATCTCAAGGGCAAGCGGTAGGCAAAGCGAGCTCAAGCTGCAGGTTTGGCAGCGAGCTTCATGGAGTAGCGAGCGTCGGCGGCTCATGGGTTCCAACATGCATAGCTCCTTAGGTAACTCCTTGAGTAGCGTCTTACCGGTTAGGTAATCACCACGCTGGGCTGAGGCAGGCCTTCCCTATTACCAAAACTTCAGTTTCAAAATTTCAGTACCAAAACTTCAACATAGAAGCTTCATTATGAAAGCTTCACGGGGTCGGCGACAGGGTGTTTATACAATCTTTGAGTAACGTTGACCCGCTTGCTGCGGCAGGTGCGCATCAAACGCCATGGCGAGGTGGCGTATCAGCAGGCGTCCTATCGGTGTCGCGCTGAGCCGATCGCCGCTGCGTGTCAGCAAGCCATCGTGCTCGGCGTCCTGTAGGCGCTCCAGCGCTGGCGCAAAGTAGCGTGGGGCGTCGATGTGCCAGCGCTGGCTAACGGCGGCTAGGTCTATCTGCATCGTGCACATTAGCCGCTCAATCACGTCTCTGCGGATCAGGTCATCTTGACGCAAGCGCAGCCCACGCACCGTCGCCAATTGGCCTTGGTCTAGCGCCGCTTCGTAGCGGGCGAGATCACTCGGGTTCTGCGCATAGACGTCATCGATGCGCGAGATCGCCGATACGCCAAGCCCCAGCAAGTCGCACTGAGCGTGGCTCGAGTAGCCCTGAAAGTTACGCTGCAGCGAGCCTTCACGCTGGGCCACCGCCAGGCTGTCATCCGGGCGGGCAAAATGATCCATACCAATATGCACGTAACCTGCCGCCGTCAGCATCTCAATGGTCGTGCGTAAAATTGCCAGTTTCTCATCGCCACTTGGCAGGTCATCGACGTTAATCCGCCGCTGGGGGGCAAAGCGCTCGGGCAAATGGGCATAGTTAAAGACGGACAGCCGGGCAGGGTTTAACTCGATCACTTGGCGTAGGGTTTTCGCAAAGCTCTTTTCGGTTTGAAACGGCAGGCCGTAAATCAAATCCAGGTTTAACGAGCGAAAGCCCAGGCGGTGCGCCTCGTCCATCAACGTTTCAGTGAGTACCCGCGGTTGAATGCGGTTAATGGCTTTCTGCACCAGCGGGCTAAGGTCTTGTACGCCCAGGCTTATGCGATTAAAACCCAGCGACTGGAGGTGGCGCAAAGTAAATACGTCCGCCTCGCGTGGGTCTATTTCAATGGCGTAATCGCGCCCAGGCGCGGACGATAGGCCAAAGCGCGCATCCAGACGGTCAATCAGATCGCCCATTTGATTCAAACTGAGAAACGTCGGTGTGCCGCCGCCCCAATGCAACTGCTCGACCGGCCGTGACGTATCCAGGTGGCGAGCAGTCAGCACCATTTCGCGATCCAGGCGAGTCAAATAGGGCTCGGCCAGTGCCGTGTTCTTCGTGGCGATTTTATTACACGCGCAGTAAAAACAGATTTTATGGCAGAAGGGGATATGCACATACAGCGATAGGGGACGCTGGCCTTCATTGCTGCGCTTTAACGCCTGGGTTAAGTCGCCCGGGGTAAATTGGTCGTGAAACGATAGCGCGGTGGGGTAGGACGTATAGCGTGGCCCGCTGGTATCGTAGCGGCGCAGCAAGGCTTCATCCCACGCCGCCTGCCCGGTGACTGGCTTGGCCGTGGTGGAGGTTGGTGTAGAAGAAGCCGCTAGGGCATGAACGGGCATGAAGTGGCTCCGGCGTTAAAAGGGGCGTTTTAAAGGCTGTTTTGCACAGCCAGAGCCAGCCTAACGCGCGGCGCCGATATAAATATTGAGCCACGTCATGTTAATGCAGGTTGTGTGCGGTGACGGTCCACAGTTGCCACAACGCGAACGCAATGATCGTTATGGCCGCGACGCTGCGTGTGGCTGGGTGACGGATCAAGTGGCTTAGCTGGCGCGCGGCAAGCCCGGTGGCCAAAAGTGCCGGCAGCGTGCCCAGCCCAAAGGCGCCCATGAGTAGTGCCCCCTGCAGTGGGTCGGCGATCGCCAGACTCCAGGCCAGCATGGAGTAGACCAGCCCGCAGGGCAGCCAGCCCCAAAGGGCACCCAGCGCAAAGGCTTGGGGAAGATGCACCACCGGCATCAAACGCCGCCCCACCGGCTCGATGAACCGCCATAGGCGGCGACCCACTGCTTCTACTTTAAGCAGCCCTTTCCACCAGTTGGCGATATACAGCGCCATTAAGATCAGCATTAGGGCGGCAAAGATTTGCAGCAGCATTCGCGCCGTGCCCGACAGGGAAACCAGCGTGCCTAACAGCGCCACCAGGGCGCCTGCACTCATATAGCTAATGATACGACCGGCGTTGTAGCTGAGCAGCAGCCCCCCCATACGTGCCGGGTGACGCATGCTGGGCGGCACCGCAAACGTGAGTGCGCTCATAATGCCCCCGCACATGCCGATACAGTGGGCGCCCCCCATCAAACCAAACACAAACGCCGCCAGCAGTGGCGGTAGGTCGAGGCCCGTTGGGTTCATGACCGACGCTCTTGGTCGTCGGGTGTATTGTCGGCGGGGGGTGTTGGTTTTTGCTTGGCACGCTGACGTTGCAGGCGCTGTTCAGGGGTTAGGTCGTTCTCGTCTTCATCGAACAGGATTCGGTGCGCCGGGCCTTCCAGATCGTCGAACTGGTCGTTTTTGACCGCCCAGAAAAATGCCCAGACGGCGAGGCCCAGCAGAATCAGCGAAAGCGGAATGAGCAGATACAGAATCGTCATGCGGTTACCGGTGTTGAAGCGCTTGGCGAAGCAGCGGGCGGGGTCGTGCGCCAACGTGACAGCCGTAGCGCATTGCCCACTACCACGAGCGAGCTGAGCGACATACCAATGGCCGCCAGCCAGGGCGGTACCAGCCCCATAGCCGCCAGCGGCAGCGCGGAAAAGTTGTAGCACACTGACCAGATCATATTCTGCCGCATGATACGCCTCGTCGCGCGGGAAATCTCGATGGCGTCAACAATCCGCATTAGCCGTGGGCTTAGCAGTACCGCGTCGGCGCGAGTGCGCGCCAGATCCGTTGCGCCATTCATGGCAATGGCCACATCGGCACCGGCTAACACCGGCACGTCATTGATGCCGTCGCCAATCATCACCACCGTTTCGCCAGCGGCTTGAAGCGCTTTCATCCGGGCCAGTTTACCTTCAGGGCTGGTGCCCGCATGCCAGGTAGTAATATTGAGCTGATTGGCGAGGCTCTCTACGGCATCGACAGTGTCCCCAGAGAGCAATTCGACGTTTAAACCCGTGGCCTGCAGCGCTGCCACCGTGGCGGCGGCGTCATCGCGAATACCGTCATGCAGGCCAAACCAGGCACGGGGCTCGCCATTTTCGCTTAGCAGCAGCCACTGCCCTTTGGCGGGGGGGGCGATGTGGATGTTCGTGGCGCTATCTATTGCGCTCTCTATAGCAAATTCGGGCTTGCCCAAACGCCACCGGTTGCCGTGAAGCGTGCCTTCCAGGCCCTGGCCGGTATGGCTGCGAATGTCGTGGGCCTGGAGAGTGGCATCACGAAACGGGCGAAAGGCGCGGGCGATAGGGTGTTCCGAATGTGCTTCGAGCGCCGCTGCAATTGCCTGGGCACGCTCGGGGGTTAATTCGCCCAGCGGCTGGGTTTGGGTCAGGTGCATTTCGCCGCGGGTCAGCGTGCCGGTTTTATCAAAAATCACCCGGGTAACGTTAGAGAGTGTTTCCATGGCATCGGCACGGGTGATCAGCACACCGCGCTTACGCAGTTGGCCGTGGCCTGCCGTCAGGGCGGCGGGGGTGGCCAGCGCCAGCGCACAGGGGCACGTCACGACCAGTACCGAAAGCAGTACCCATAACATTCGCGAAGGATCGATGAACCACCAGGCAATCGTGACGCAGGCGGTCACCACTAGCAGGCGCAGCACGAACAAATGCGCCATGCGTGCGGCCATCTGGGCAAGCCTAGGGCGACTGGCAAAAGCGCGGTCGGTAAGATCGACAATGCCCGCCACCCGGGCATCGCGACCGGCGTGGGTGACCCTGATCACCAGTGGGTTTTCCATGTTCTGGCTGCCGCCGACAATGCGGTCGCCTACCCGGCGAGTGACCGGCAGATATTCGCCGGTCAGCATCGATTCATCGAGGCTCGATTCCCCCTCTTCAATCATGCCGTCGGCGGGCACGCCGTGGCCGGGCTTGATCAATACCCGGTCACCGGGTGTGAGTTCGCTGGCGGGCAGGATACGCTCGCTGCCGTCTTGCTCCAGGCGCGTGGCCGAAATAGGCAGTACGCCGCTAAGCGCATTGCCGCTGTGCCCGCTGCGGCGCCTGGCGCGACCTTCCACGTAGCGGCCAAACAGCAAAAAGAAGGTGAACATGGCGACCGAATCGAAATAGACCTCGCCGACGTCAAACAGCACCGCATAGCTGCTGGCAAGGTAGGCCCCGCCAATGGCCAGCGACACCGGCACATCCATCCCGAGTACGCCCGTGCGTAAGTCACGCAGGGCATTGCGGAAGAACGGTTGGGCGGAGAAAAACACTACCGGCGTGGCCAGCGCAAACGAGAGCCAGTGAAATAGGGCGTAGAAGTCGTCGCTGATTTCACCGGGGCCCGAGACGTAGATCGGGATCGAGAACATCATTACCTGCATCATGCCCACCGCGGCGATGATCAGCCGACGCACGTTCATGCGCTCTTCGTGCTGCAGGCGTGCCTGGGCTTGATCCGGCTCGTAGGGCTGGGCGTCGTAACCAATCGCCGCCAGTTCGGCCAGCAGTTGTGAAAGCTTTAACTGCGTTGGGTCCCAGCTCACGCGCAGGCGGTGATGGGTTAAATTCACCGCACTGGAGGTAATGCCCTCAAGCGCGTTCAGGCGGTGTTCGATCAGCCAGGCGCAGGCGGCGCAGGTAATCCCCTCAATGGCGAGGGTCGCTTTTACGTTGCCCTCATCGCCATCGGGGTGAACAAACTGGGCCTGCAAGCCGGGGTCATCGAACACTGACCATGTGTCCGCTTTGGCGGCCTGGCGCTCATCGGGGCGTTCGGGGAGTTCGGTACGGTAGCGGTAGTAGCTCTCTAAACCGCCATCGACAATGGCGTGGGCGACCGCCTCGCAGCCGGGGCAGCAAAGCGGGCGGGTTTGATCATCCAGGGTAATCGACCAGGGGGCCGCAGCGGGCACCGGATTACCGCAGTGGTAGCACTCAGTGGCAGGCACAGCATTGCTCATTCGCTTTCTTTGCGCCCTCCCGGCAGTAGCGCGACGCTACTTTCATTGGGGAAGGTGGCTTCCCCGGTCAGCCGCCAGTCGGCCTCTTCCAGCGCGGGCTGAATTTGCAGGTACCAGCGGTAACGCAGGTTATCAGGGCCTTGGGTGATATAGCGGCCTTCACGAACATGCTCAAGTACGAAGGATTGATCACGATCATCTTCGGTCGGGAAGATAAGATCCAAATAGAGTTTTTCCGGTCGCGCATCGCCGCTTAAATCAATCACAATATCGCTGGTAAGCGGATCAAGGCGTAAATCTGCACTTAGGTTTAACTCTCGGGCACGATCTTGCTTGGCAAGCACCATATTGATGGCTTTACCATGCTTGTAATAATCCTCCTGAACAACCATGCCATCAAAGCTCTTAACCGACATAACGGCAAAAGTAATACTAAACATAATGGACGAGAGCAGAATGCCGATTAAAAACCACGGCCAAAACTGTTTATACCAAGGCGTCACCTTATCGCCAGAAGGTAGGGATGACATAGTTGCTTATCTCCTAATGTTGCCCAGGAAGCTGGTTTCGCGCTCAAGGCGAATATCCGCATCCTGTTGAGCCTGCAGTGTAAATACAATGGGATGGCTGGGTTGCTGTAAGTCGTCGGGATCGGCGGTCACAGTGACGGCTTCGAAGCGCGATTCCCCTGCAGGTACCCTAATCGTACTGCTGTCCAGAGTGAGGCTGGGCAATCCAGCAACGCTTAGCTGGTAGGTGTGGTCTTGATCATCCAGGTTTCGAATGGTCAGGCTAAATACATTGCTAATCTGGCCGTCACGAGTCATTTGGTAAAGCTGGGTACGCTCGCGCTCAGCGTCAAAATTGAGCGGCATGCGGTCGTTAATGGCCCAGGCAAAGGCGCCCATCATCAGCACCAGAGCGGCGAAGTAGCCGAGCAGGCGCGGGCGCATGATATGGCTCTTTTTACCCTCAAGGGCGTTTTCGGTGGTGTAACGCACCAAGCCTCGTGGGTAGCCCATTTTATCCATCACGCTATCGCAGGCATCAATACAGGCGGCGCAGGTAATACACTCGTACTGCAGCCCATCGCGGATATCAATGCCGGTAGGGCAGACCTGCACGCAAAGATCGCAATCAATACAGTCGCCATAGCCTGCCTCGCGGGCTTCTAAATGGCTTAGGCTTTTTTTGCGATGGCCACGGGGTTCGCCACGTGATTCATCGTAGGAGACGATCAATGTATCGCGGTCAAACATGACCGACTGGAAACGCGCATAGGGGCACATGTAGATGCACACCTGTTCGCGCAGCCAACCAGCGTTGAGGTAAGTAAATACCAGGAAAAAACCAACCCAGAAGTAAGACCAGCCGTGAGCTTCAAGGGTGGGAAGCTCTGTCACTAAATCGCGAATCGGCGTGAAGTAACCCACAAAGGTAATGCCGGTGGCGAGGGCAATGAGCAGCCAAGTCGTGTGTTTAGCCCCCTTCCGCCAGGCTTTGTCGGCGGTCATCGGTTGGTTATCGAGTTTGATGCGCCGATTGCGCGAGCCCTCAATACGGTGTTCAAGCCAAATGAATAGAAATGTCCAAACGCTTTGCGGGCAGGTGTAACCACACCAGACCCGGCCCGCAAAAACGGTAATAAAAAATAGCCCAAAGGCGCAGATAATCAGCAGCCATGACAGCAGAATAAACTCCTGCGGGTAAAACGTGGCGCTAAAAATATGGAACTCACGGTTAGGCAGGTCGAAGAGAATTAATGGCCGCCCGCCGATGTTAATCCACGGTAAGAGAAAAAATGCCAGCATTAATGCCCAGTTGGCGCTGCGCCGTAACTTTTGAAAAACGCCTTTTATTTCGCGCACGTAAATGTGTCGCCGCTTGGCGTACATTTCCTGGGTAACCGTTTCAGAGGGGGCGTGATGCCCCACCGGATTCGGCGTGACGTCTTGGGTTGGTATCTTTTCCATGGCGATATTCCCGGCTCAGAAGGCAGGAGAGGTGGCACCTTTCTTCAACTAAACGAAATGCTCAATTAAACGAAGTGCTTTTTTAAGTGTGATGCTTAGTCGCGGTCTAGGCGTTTCGCTAATATTGTATCGGGTTGGGTATAAAGCAAGGGTGCGGTTTGGGGCCGCACCCTTGCTTGGCTAGCGTTGCAGACAGTAATGATTATCTGTCTGCAGTCAATCAGTCCGCTAAGCGCAGGCTATACACGTAGGCGGCGACCAAGTGAACACGCTCTTCACCAATATAGGCCGCTTGTGCAGGCATATGACCATTACGGCCGTTACGCAGCGTTTGACGAATAGAGTCACCGACATCCTGGCCGGGTGCCAGATAAAGCCAAGTGTTATCGGTCAGGTTGGGCGCGCCAAGAGCCGTATTACCCGTGCCGCTGGGTCCGTGGCAGGCTGCACACACCGCGCCGAAGGTGCTTTCGCCGCTCGCTGCGCGTTCAGCATCGTGCTCTTCATCAGAAAGCGACAGAACATACTGCGTCAGGTTCTCAATATTCTCCTGCCCCAACTGCTGCCAAGAAGGCATGTTGCCGTTGCGGCCTTGGTTGAGGGTGGTCAGGATGTTTTCTGGTTCACCGCCGTACAGCCAGTCGTCGTCGGTCAGGTTGGGGAAGCCGTAACCGCCCTGAGCGTTGGAACCGTGACACACCGCGCAGTTGTTTTGGTAGATACGTTCAGCAACCTGCATCGCCTCGGGATCTTCGGCAAGCTCAGGAATGGGCACTTCCTGATACTGGGCAAAAATCGGTGTGAAACGCTCTTCGGCCTGAGCGACTTCCTCTTCCCACTGGCCCTCTTGCGACCAGCCCAGTATCCCCGCGTAGTTGCCCAAGCCGGGATAAAACACCAGGTAGCCCAGTGCAAAGACCACCGTCAAGACGAATAGCTGAAACCACCACTTTGGCAGTGGGTTGTCATACTCTTCGATGCCATCGGCGGCATGGCCCGTGGTTTCAACGTTACCGTCCGCGTCAGGCGTTTTATCGGTGCGGCGGTTGGCCAGTAGTATCCATACGCTCAGCGCGATCGTGCCCAGCGTAATGATAATGATCCAGGCGCTCCAGAAGCCGGATAGGGAGTCACCCCATAGATTGTTCATATATTCTTATCTCCCCTGTCGTCGCGGGAATGCGCTTCGCTGTCGCGTTCACGCGAAGCGTGCTTGTCACTGGTCGGTAGCTCATCGTCGTCGGCAAAGGGCAAATTAGCCGCTTCGTCGAAATCTGGCTTGCGTCGCTTGGAGTACGCCCAGAGGGCGATGCCAATAAACGCGAAAATCAAGATTAGCGTGATGAGACCGCGAAAAGTTCCCGTATCCATAACTTAGCGAGTGCCCTCGAGCACGGTTCCCAGCTGCTGTAGGTACGCGACCAGGGCAGTGATTTCCTGAGTACCGCGAACATCGTCAGTTGCGTTGGCAATATCTTCGTCGGTGTACGGCACGCCTAGCTGGCGCAGGGTGCGCATTTTAGCGGGAGTAGCGTCACCATCGAGGGTATTTTCAAACAGCCAGGGGTAAGCCGGCATAACCGATTCAGGGACTACATCTCGGGGATTGTAGAGGTGAGCACGGTGCCAGTCGTCGCTATAGCGGCCGCCAACACGCGCCAGATCTGGCCCGGTACGCTTGGAACCCCATAGGAAGTTGTGCTCGTAAACCTGCTCACCTGCCACATTGTAGTGGCCGTAGCGCTCGGTCTCCGCGCGGAACGGACGCACCATTTGCGAGTGACAGCCCACGCAGCCCTCGCGGCGGTAGATGTCACGGCCTTCCAGCTCCAGAGCAGACAGCGGCTCCAGGCCTTCAACCGGCTCGGTGGTCTGCTTTTGGAAAAACAGCGGCACCACCTCAGCCAAGCCGCCGAAACTGATCACGACAAGGATCAACACGGCAAGCAGGCCAACGTTTTTTTCGACAATCTCGTGTTTCATTGGTCTCAACTTCCCCGGTTTAGGCAGCTTGTGGCGCTGAATGGCTGATAGCCTCACGACGTTTAACGGTCATGTACACATTGAACGCCATGATCAGCATACCGGTGACCCAGAAGAGGCCGCCGATTAAGCGAACAAAGTAGCCCGGCCCGCTGGCTTCAACGGATTCAACGAAGGTGTACATCAAGGTGCCGTCAGGGTTGATCGCACGCCACATCAGGCCCTGCAGAATACCGTTTACCCACATGGAGGCGATATACAGCACGGTACCGATCGTGGCCAGCCAGAAGTGCACGGCGATCAGGTTGACCGAGTACATTTCAGTGCGACCAAAGACGCGCGGGATCAGGTGATACATGGAGCCGATGGTGATCATCGCGACCCAGCCAAGCGCACCGGAGTGAACGTGACCGATTGTCCAGTCAGTGTAGTGCGACAGCGCGTTGACGGTCTTAATCGCCATCATCGGGCCTTCAAAGGTGGACATGCCGTAGAACGACAGCGCAACCACCAAGAAGCGTAGCGTTGGATCCGTGCGCAGCTTATGCCAAGCCCCTGACAGGGTCATCATGCCGTTGATCATGCCACCCCAGGAGGGGGCCAACAGGATGATGGACATGATCATACCTAGCGACTGTGCCCAGTTAGGCAGCGCTGTGTAGTGCAGGTGGTGAGGGCCTGCCCACATGTAGATCATGATCAATGCCCAGAAATGGACAATTGAGAGGCGGTAAGAGTAGATCGGCCGCTCAGCTTGTTTCGGCACGAAGTAGTACATCATGCCCAGGAAGCCTGCAGTCAGGAAGAAGCCTACCGCGTTGTGCCCGTACCACCACTGCACCATGGCATCTACCGCGCCAGCATAGATCGAGGTGGAATACATGGGAGTGACAGGGATAGCCGCGTTGTTGACGATGTGCAGCACCGCAACCGTCAAAATAAACGCTGCAAAGAACCAGTTCGCCACATAAATATGCGACGTAGTACGTTTCTTGATCGTCATCAGGAACACGATGGCATAACTGATCCATACGACCGCGATCAAAATGTTGATCGGCCACTCCAGCTCAGCGTATTCCTTGGTCGTGGTGTAGCCCATAGGCAGCGACACGACTGCTGAGATAATGACCGCTTGCCAGCCCCAGAACGTAAAGGCCGCCAACTTGTCAGAGAAAAGCCGCGTCTGACAGGTGCGCTGTACTACGTAGTACGACGTGGCAAAGAGCGCCGAACCGCCAAAGGCGAAAATTACGGCGTTAGTGTGTAACGGACGCAGGCGCCCAAAGCTAGTCCAAGGTATGCCAAGGTTCAGTTGCGGCCAAACCAGTTGCGAGGCGAGGATGACACCCACTGTCATTCCCACAATGCCCCACACAACGGTCATAATCGCGAACTGCCGAACTACCTTGTAGTTGTAGGTCGGGTGTTCAAATGCTGTGCTCATGTCATGTTCCCATCGAACGCGGTTAGGGGGTAACCCGTGGCATTTTGCACGGGTGCGGCCACCCGCTTGATGATGCAGGTCAAGATCCGATCAGGATTCTAGCGCAGCCGAGCCTCAAGCTGAACATGCCAATAGATTAATCACTGAATTATTAGGAGTGGCACGTGTCTCATTGCCCTTTGTTTGACTATATTTCGCTACCCCCTGAGGCATTGAGCGAGGTGGTGAATAGCGACTCAAACGGCTGTTATCTGGTGCAGGGCATGGGGCCGTTGGCGATCTATGGGGAAGCCCGCCAGGGCCGCTTGCTGTTTGCCCATGGGGCAGGCGCTGGTCATCAGTCACCCTTCATGCGTCAATTTGTCACCTCTTTGGCGGATCGCGGGGTTCAGGTGCTGTGCATCGATTTTCCCTATATGCAGCAGATGCAGGAAACCGGCAAGCGGCGCCCACCGCCGCCGATCGCCCAGTCAGTCAAGCAACTGGCGGCGTGGTACGCGTTACTTGCGCCGCTATTTTCAATGCCCTTATGGGTGGGCGGTAAATCAATGGGCGGTCGGGTGGCGACGCTGCTAGCCAGCCAGCAAACATGCCCCGGTGTGGTGGTGGCCGGTTATCCCTTTCATCCTACTAAAGCGCCTGACAAGCTTCGTTTGGATCACTGGCCAGCGACCGTTTGTCCGATGCTGATTCTACAAGGGGAGAGAGATCCCTTTGGAAATCGGGAGGAGGTCGAAAGCTACACGTTGCCTGCGAATGCACAGCTGGCTTGGCTAAAAGACGGCGATCACGATTTCAAACCACGGCGCTCTTCTGGGCTAACGCAAACGGTTTTGATTGACGAAGCCACCCAGGTTGCGGCATCCTTCGTCCGCGCTCAAACGCCAGACGTAGAGTGAAGTGCTTTGCCACTTGGATTAAGTAACATGTTGTTTTAAACGCTGATGTTAGTAGCGAATTTTAAACACAGTTTTTAAACCAAGTAGGTTGACTTCTCTCAAGTATTCGGTAGAATGCAGCGCCACGTGACCAGCGGGTGGTTAGCTCAGTTGGGAGAGCACCAGCCTTACAAGCTGGGGGTCACTGGTTCGAACCCAGTACCACCCACCATCGCTTAACAGTTTGCAGCGCCTCTGAACCGCTAAGAATGTTATGCATAGGATGGTTGTAGTAGATGCGCCTTAACGTGGACCGGTAGTTCAGTCGGTTAGAATGCCGGCCTGTCACGCCGGAGGTCGCGAGTTCGAGTCTCGTCCGGTCCGCCATTAAGCGCTCGTTAAAAGTAATACTCTTGGCATTAGCCAAACGAATTCTAAAAAAGCCCGGATCATTGATCCGGGCTTTTTCGTGGCTAAGCGCTTTTTGTGGATAGCCGATAGCGCAGTGATTAACCCGTAATCGCGCTAACGCCCGCCTTAGCAACTTGCACATCCTGATCGGGTTTTACGCCCGAAATGCCGACAGCGCCTACCACATGGCCGTCAACGGTGATCGGTACACCACCTGAAAGCAGACCCTGCAGCGGAGCGGAAATAAACGCTGTGCGACCACCGTTGATCATCTCCTCGAACACCTGCGTCTCTTTGCGGCCTAGCGCTGCGCTGCGCGCTTTCTGCGTAGCGACTTCAGCACTGAAAGGGGCAGCGCCATCTAAACGGCGCAGGCCCAGCAGGTGGCCGCCGTCGTCGGTGACCGCGATGGTGACGGGCCAGCTATTGGTATCGGCTTCTTTCTGCGCCGCATCGAGTACGCTAATGACATCGGATTGGGCGAGAATGGCTTTTGTTTGCATGGTGTAATCCTTTAAGCAAGGGAGTGAGAGGCCGCGCTATTAACCGGCAGCGCGGCCAGGGGGTTAAGTATTAATCATTAAGTACTAGGGAGTGCCGCATCGACGATTTCCACCCAGTGGCGCACCGGCGTTCGGTTGGCACCGGCCAAGTGGGTCTGACAGCCGATGTTGGCGGTCACAATCATTTCCGGGTTGCCTGCTTCCAGCGCATTGAGCTTGTTATCGCGTAACTGCGTGGCAAGCTCGGGTTGGGTTATCGAGTAGGTGCCCGCCGAACCGCAGCAGAGGTGCGCATCCTGCACCGGGGTCAACGAAAAGCCGAGCTTGGTGAGGACACCTTCCACTGCGCCGTTAAGCTTCTGGGCATGTTGTAGCGTGCAAGGGCAGTGAAATGCCAGCCGCTTTGATTCGTTAACGTTCAGTGTTTCTAGCGGTTCATCGCGCAAGATTTCGATAATATCTTTGGCCAGGGTGCTGACCTTTTGCGCTTTGACGGCGTAGTCGGGATCATCCTTGAGCATGTAACCATACTCTTTGACAAAGGCGCCGCAACCGCTGGCGGTTTGCACGATGGCTTCCGCGCCTTGTTCAATGTAGGGCCACCAAGCGTCGATATTGGCACGCATCCGCGCCCGGCCATCGTCCTGGGCGTTGAGGTGGAAATCAACCGCGCCACAGCAGCCTGCTTCGGCGACCGGGGTCACGCCAATCCCGAGCCTATCCAGAATCCGCGCCGTGGCGGCATTGGTATTGGGGGACAGGCCCGGCTGCACACAGCCTTCCAGAATCAGCACCTGCCGGGTATGGCGGTGCGAGTCAGGACGCGTGCCCGCATCCACCGGAGCCGCCGGCATTTTATTGCGCAGCTTGGCGGGGACAAGCGGTTTAAAGGTTTGCCCCAGCTTGAGCAGCGCCTGAAAGCGTTTGGGTTCGACCATCATCTTACGCAGGGCATAGCGCTGTGCCCGCTCGCCCGCTGGGCGGGGTACACGACGCTCGATTTCGGCACGGCCAATATTGAGTAGCTTGTGGTACTCCACGCCCGAAGGGCAGGTGGTTTCACAGTTGAGACAGGTGAGGCAGCGATCCAGGTGCAGGCGAGTCTCTTCGGTGACCTGATCGTCATCGTCGCGGCTCTCCAGCAGCTCTTTCATCAAATAGATGCGCCCACGCGGGCCATCGCGCTCATCGCCCAACAGCTGGTAGGTGGGGCAGGTGGCGTTACAGAAGCCGCAGTGAACGCAGGTGCGCAAAATGCTCTCTGCTTCCTGAATATGCGGCTTCTGACGGTCGGCATCGGTAAAGTGCGTCTGCATGTCAGCTCTCCTGATTAAAACGCCGCATAAAGACGACCGGGATTGAATATGCCATGGGCATCCAGTTCCGCCTTTAAGTTACGATGATATTTTTCCACCACCGCGTTCAGCGGTGTAAAAGGTTCAACGGCGCCACCCTGGGCATGGGGCGTGTAACAGGTGGCATGGCCACCCACCGCTTTGCAGGCAGCGCGCAGCGTGTCAGCATCCAGCGCTGTTTTTACCCAGCGCTGACACCCTGCCCAGTCGTAGAATATATCGCTCTCGGCAATATCCAGGTTCAGCGGGGCGGTATTGGGCGGCAGCGATAGCCGCCACAGCGCTTGGCCCTCTTGGCGCTGGAAAAAGGCGTGGCGATGGTCGCGCAGTGAAGTCCAGAAACTGGGATCAAGTGACTCACCGCCTAAGCGTTCCTGAGTCGCCTGGACCGAGCTTTTGCCGCCCTCTAAGCGCAGAAAGAGCTCGCCTTGATGCCACGCTGCTGCCGTGATCGGTAGCGGCTGGCGCCCCAGCTCGGCCAGTTTGCTGAGCGCATCGTTAAGGTTGAGCGATAAACGAAGGCTGTGCGTGGCAGTAGGAATCGGCAGCACCTTAAATGAGATATCGGTCAGTACGCCGAGAGTGCCCTGAGCACCCGCCATCATGCGCGAGAGGTCGTAACCGGCGACATTCTTCATCACTTCGCCACCAAAACGCAGCAGCTTGCCTTCTTGGGTGATTATCCGCGTGCCGAGCACAAAATCCCGTGCTGCCCCCGCCCAGGGGCGGCGCGGGCCAGAAAGGCCGGTCGCCACCGCGCCACCAATGGTGCTTTGCTCACCAAACACGGGTGGTTCAAACCCCAGCATCTGATGGTTCTCCGCCAGCGCCGCTTGAAGCGCACTCAGCCGCGTTCCAGCGCGCACGGTGACGATCAGCTCCACCGGGTCGTAGCTGACAATGCCGCTATGTTCGGCCATCTGCAGCGCTTGGCCTTCCACCGGTCGGCCATAAAAAGCGCGGGTATCGCCACCTACAATACGTAGCGGCGTGCGTGCGTCATAGGCACTGCGCACCTGCTCACACAGCGCGTCAGCGATATCGCGGTCGGCGGCATGCATCGCTAATTCGGTCATGGTCTATTCCAATATTTATTTTGCCTAGTGGTTATCTTGGCCAGGTCACTATTAAACAGGTCACTATTAAAAACGGGGCAGATCCGGATGCGGCAGTTCGTTGTTGTGAACGTGCATGGCGCCAAACTCTGCGCAGCGCGCCAGGGTCGGAATGTTCTTACCAGGATTGAGCAGACGCTTGGGGTCGAATGCCGCTTTCAGGGCACGGAAAACGCTGATTTCATCCGGCTGGAACTGACTGCACATCTGATTGATTTTCTCCCGCCCAACGCCGTGCTCACCGGTGATCGAACCGCCTGCCGCGACACAAAGCTCAAGAATCTTGCCGCCCACGTCTTCGGCAAGCGCCAGTTGACCCTCTTTATTGGCATCAAAAAGGATCAGCGGGTGCATGTTGCCGTCGCCAGCGTGGAAGACATTGGCAACCGCCAAGCCGCTCTCCTCGGAAAGCGCGGCAATGCCTTTCAGTACTCGCGGAAGTTCGCGACGAGGAATCGTGCCGTCCATGCAGTAGTAGTCCGGCGACATGCGGCCAACGGCGGGGAAGGCGTTCTTGCGTCCGGCCCAGAACTTGGCGCGCTCGGCTTCATCGCGGGCCTGCTGAATATTGGTGGCTCCGGCTTTTTCCAGCACGCGACGCACGGTGTCGCAATCGTCGTCCACATCGGCCTCAACGCCGTCCAGCTCGCAGAGCAGAATGGCTTCGGCGTCGAGGGGGTAACCCGCTTTGACAAAATCTTCGGCGGCTTTGATGGCGAGCTTATCCATCATTTCCAAGCCGCCAGGAATGATCCCTGCCGCGATGATATCGCCCACCGCACGGCCGGCTTTCTCGACATCGTCGAAGCTGGCCATCAGTACCTTGGCGGTTTCCGGCTTGGGCAGCAGCTTAACGGTAATTTCGGTGACCACCCCGAGCATGCCTTCAGAGCCGTTCATCAAGGCTAATAGGTCGAAACCGGGCGCATCGAGCGACTCGGCGCCCAGTGTCATGGCTTCGCCTTCGATGGTGAGCACGTCCACCCGCATCACGTTATGCACCGTCAGCCCATATTTTAAGCAGTGCACGCCGCCAGCATTTTCAGCCACGTTACCGCCGATCGAGCAGGCAATTTGTGAGGAGGGGTCGGGGGCATAGTAAAGCCCGTAAGGCGCGGCGGCCTCGGAGATCGCCAGATTACGCACGCCGGGCTGTACGCGGGCCATGCGCGCATCGGGGTCTACGCTTAGGATTTGGTTAAAGCGTGACATCACCAGTAGCACGCCTTGCTCCAACGGCAGCGCGCCGCCGGAAAGGCCGGTACCGGCGCCTCGGGTGACCACGGGAACGCCCAGCGCATGGCAACGCTCCAGTAGCCCTTTGACCTGCTCCAGGGAGTCAGGCAACGCCACCAACATCGGCAGTACGCGATAGGCCGCCAGCCCATCGCATTCAAAAGGGCGTAAGTCTTCTTCACGGTGCAGCAGCGTCATATCGGGAACCGCTTGCTGCAGGTCACTCAAGACCTCGCTTTTATCTCGCTGGACCAGTTCACCGTCCAGGCGCTCATCAAAGAGGATATTCATCACGACATCCCATGTTTATTATCGTTAAAGGCGAACGCTGAAAAGTTGTCCATAGGCCGCCCACCTAACATGGCCTCAATTTGGGCTTTTTTTATCGGTCTGTCTAGGCTGTGGTGCATTGGTCTGACCAGTAATTGGTCGACAGGGTGTCTTGTTTGTTTAGTACTGGGCCGAGTCCTGGCAAGCTGGTCATATCGACCCTCAGGAGAGTCAGCATGGCAGCAGAAAATCAAGCCTTGTCACCCGGGCAGCGAAGGCCGGATCAGGTGGCCACTCGGCTTGAACGTCTTATTCTGGATGGCGTTTTTCGCCCCGGCCAGCTGCTCCCTTCGGAACGGCGGCTGTGTGATCGGCTTGGCGTCTCCCGCGCCTCGTTACGCGAAGGATTAAGAATTTTGCGCAGCAAGGGGATTATCGACACCCGCCAGGGCCATGGGTCGACGGTGGCGACGCTACTGCCCGTCAATCAGCAAAGCCCCCTTATGCACCTGTTTAAAGACCATCCGCGCACGTTGTTCGATTTGTTAGAGGTGCGCGCCCTGTTAGAAGGGGAGTCGGCGCGTTTGGCGGCAAGCCGGGGCACCTCCGCTGACCGCGTGCTGATTACCCGTCGTTATCGCGAAATGGCCGACTATGCGGAAACCGCCGAGCCGATCGATGTCGAGCGGCTGGCTAGGTTTGATCACGCCTTTCATTTGGCGGTTTCCCAGGCGTCGCACAACCCTGTGTTGGTACATACGCTGCAAAGCCTGACCGATTTACTGCTGAGCTCGGTATTCGCCTCGGTCAAGCATCTTTACCACTTGCCAGTGCCGCGGGCGATGATCAATCAGCAGCATGCCCAGTTGCACGATGCCGTGGTTAGCGGCGACGCCGAGCAAGCAAAACAGGTGGCGCTGGAGCATCTCTCCAGCATTAGCCAACTGCTGCGTGATCTGGAGGTGGAGCACGATCGGCTGGAGCGTTCCTCCATGCGCCTTGAAGAGTGGCAATAGGGACGTTAGCTATTGGCCACGCTTTTATCGTCTTCGGTATCAATCACGCCTGCTAAGGTAGCCACTTCAATCTTATTGCACAGGTGGTCTCGTAAAATTTGGCCGAGCAGTTGGCTGTCACGCTTCTCAAGGGCGGCCATCATATTTTCATGATCTTTTACTGCCTGACTCCAGTAGCGCTCGGTCATCTTCTTGGAGTAACGAACGCGTTTGATACGTTGACTTAGATTGCTATACATCTCTTGCAGCACATCGTTATTGGATGCCGCCAGAATGCTTTCGTGAATCTGCCGATTGACCTGGAAATACGGTATTAAGTCCCGATTGCGGTAGTGTTCCAGCATCGTGTCGTGTAGCTGACGAATGCTCGCTATTTCCGCGTCGCTGATGTACTGGCAGGCAAGTTCCCCCGATAGCCCTTCGAGTGCGGCCATCAGGTCATAGGTATCTTTGACGTTTTTCAGGGTGAGCCGCACTACTCGCGCGCCGCGATTGGGCAGCAGCTCGATCAGGCCTTCGGTGGCGAGTACTTTCAGCGCTTCGCGCAGCGGCGTACGCGATACGCCGAAACGATCGCAGAGCTGCTTTTCAGAAATACGTTCACCGGGTAGCAGCTCGCCGTGCTCAATCAGGTCGCCAATTCTATCGGCCACTTCGCGATATAAATTGCGTTGCAAGATCTTTGTCATTCGTAAGTTCCTTGTCAGCGGCTAGCTTGGTGGCTTGCCAAGCTACCCAGACCACGTTGGTTCAATGTGAGCACGATGCCATCTTCGTATAGTGGCTATTGTTGATATGATCTGCAAAAGTAATTATGAATTCAATATTCCTTTGGTGGCGCTTTGTCCACCATCGCTATCGACGACGTTTACTGACCAATACCCCGCACTTACCAAGACAACGTGCTGACAACCACTGAGTAACAACAAAAAAGGTAACCCTTATGGCCGGACACGTATTTCACTGCAGCGTACAGCTCACCCGAGAAGAGGGCAGAAAGATTATTGATGGTGCCATGGCGCAGGCGCGCGAAGCAAAATTGCCGCCGTTAACCATCATCGTGTTAGACGGCGGTGGCCATGTGGTCGCCGCCGAGCGGGAAGATGGCTGTGCGCCATTGCGGTTTCCGGTGGCGCAGGGAAAAGCCTATGCCTCGTTGGGTATCGGTGTTGCCAGCGGCGTCAGTGGCGCCCGAAATGCCGAGCGCACGGCGTTTGTTGCCAGCGTGGCAGCGGCTTCCCAAGGGCATTTTGTGGCGGTGGCGGGGGGCGTGCCCATTCTCAATAACCAGCACTGTGTCATTGGCGCGGTGGGGGTAAGCGGCGCATCATCAGACGAGGATCAGCAGGCCGCGATTGCCGGTATCGAGCGGGCGGGACTGAACTGGGGGCTTGAGCCGGGCGAGTAAGATAGCCGAAACATTATCAATCCCAGACGGGCAGATGGCTAATAAAGTCACTGCCCGTTTTTTTTATCCCGGTGGTTTTTTTTGTTCCTTAATAAACAAGCTGTTGCGGCGTTTATTTTGTGACGAGACGAAAGTTTAATACCTAATTTTGAATTTTGAATTCAAATTGATGTTGAGGATGATCGAGAGTCAGCGCCTTTCAATAATAAGTAGGCCGGCTCAAGTGAAGCCTTTTGCAGGTGCCATCGGATGCCCGGGCAGCGGTGGTGACATTGCTAAAAACAACAAATGGTTCACCTGGAGTTCACTATGAAATTGCTCAAAACAGCACTCGTTACGGCCGTTGTGTCGTTTGGCTTGCAGGCCGCTGCCGCCAACGCCCAGACGGAAGTTCGTCTTGGCCATGTGGGTGGTCCTGGATCACTGTTTGAAATTTCTGCGAATCGCTTTGCCGAACTTGCCAACGAACGTTTGGAAGGCGTGGCGGAAGTAAGCGTTTTTGGCAATAGCCAATTGGGTGGTGACGAATCCATGATGCGTCGTTTGCGGTTAGGGTCGTTAGACCTCTCGCTGCCTTCGACAGTGATGAGTTCGGAATCCGCTGATTTTGCGTTGTTTGAAATGCCGTACTTGATCCAAGACCGCGAACATATGAAGCGTGTGCGCGAAGAGGTCGTTCGTGATCGGCTATACGACGCTGCGGAAGCGCGCGGTTTCAAGATCATCGGCGTGTGGGAAAACGGGTTCCGCCAAATCACCAACAACGTACGTCCAATCGTGACGCCTGAAGACCTATCAGGCATTAAACTGCGCGTGCCTGGCGGTCCATGGCGTATCGATATGTTCCGCAGCTACGGCGCGGCGCCTTCGCCAATGTCCCTGTCTGAAGTGTTCGTTGCCCTGCAAACAGGCGCGATGGACGGCCAGGAAAACCCTTTCATTCAAACGTACTCCTCACGTTTTCACGAAGTTCAAGACTACCTCTCGATCTCTAATCACGTTTATACCCCCGCTTATCTGACCGCTGGTGCCAGCTGGAATCGCCTACCCGAAGAAGTGCAGCAGGTGCTTGAAGAAGTCGCCGTCGAAATGGAGGACTTCGTACTCGAGGAAGGCCAGCGACTGGATGATGAAACCCTGGTGAAAATGCGCGATGAAGGCATGGAAGTGAATGAAGTCGACTTCGATGCTTTTGTTGAGGCCTCTGAGACCATTTACAGCAAGTTTGCTGACGAAGTGGATGGTGGCCAGGAAATGATTGACGCCGTGGCTGCTCTGCGCGAGTAAGCCAAGCGCCATTCTCATAGAGGTGCGTCGGTATAGAGCGGGGCGCCTCGTCTTTCGGAGGTCTCAATGAGTACTTTTACAAAGTTCAAGAACGGCTATTTTGCATTTCTTGAAGGCATCGTGGTCTTTCTGGTCATTGCGCTTGCCGTTGTCGTCACGCTAGGCTTTGTGACCCGCTACTTGGGCTCACCGCTAAGCTGGTACGACGAGCTGGCCGCCGCGCTGCTCGCCTGGGTGACCTACTACGGCACAGCTTTAGCCGCCGCCAAGGGCGCGCACATTACCTGCCCAAGCGTCTTAAATATGTGCCCGCCTTCAATTCGGGTGCCGATCGCGCTGTTAGCTGAAGCCATCACGATTGGTTTCTTCGTTTTCTTGGGCCTTGCCAGCTACCAAGTCATGTTGATTCTCGAAAACGTCGGCATGGTCAGCCTCCCTGAAGTGTCGATGCAGTTGGTGCATTCTGCGATTCCCGTTGCCTCCGTACTGTTCATTATCGCTGAACTGTTGCGGCTGCCTGACGTGCTTAAAAGCGCGCGCGGTAGAGGCTTTATTGACCATGAGCTTGAAGAAGCCGGTATCGACGCGGAAGAAGTCGCCACCGTCAGCACGCATCAGCGAGGATAAGTAACTACCATGGTCATACTGTACATATTTTTAGCACTGATAGTCCTTATTCTCATTAACGTGCCGGTGGCGGTTGCCTTGGCGCTGGTAGGAACGATTGCCACCTTTATGACATACGGCAACATGGCAATGCCGACGGTGGGCATGACCATGTTTGAAGGGGCGACCAACTTTCCGCTCATTGCCATACCGCTGTTTATTCTAGCGGGTGCGATTATGAACGCCTCGAGCATATCGCGGCGCTTGATTGATCTGGCCATGGCCATGGTGGGGTTTATCAAAGGTGGCTTGGCGATGGTAACCATCGGGGCTTCGGTATTTTTTGCTGAAATCTCTGGGTCGGCCGTAGCCGGTGTGTCGGCAATCGGCAGCATTTTGATCCCCGCCATGCGCAAAAAAGGCTACTCAAAAGAGTTTGCGGCCTCTATTTCCTCCTCTGCGGCAAGCCTTGCAATCATTCTCCCGCCATCTATCCCGATGATTCTTTATGCGGTGATGTCGGGCGAGTCGGTCGTACAGATGTTTGTGGCGGGGATCTTGCCGGGCTTGCTGGGCGCGATGGGCTTAGCCGCGATGTGCTACTACTTGGCGCGTAAGAATGACTTCCCCTCCGAAGGGCGCTTCCGGGTTTCGCAGCTTTGGTTAGCCTTCAAGGATGCAATCTGGGCACTGTTGATTCCCGTCATTATTTTGGGCGGTATCTTTGGTGGCTTCGTTACCGCAACTGAAGGTGCGGCGCTGGCGGTATGTGTCGCCATCTTTATTAGTGCAGTGGTGTATCGCGAATTTACCATCAAGAACTTCATTGATTCTTGTAAAAGTGCTGGCGTACAAACCGCGGTGGTGATGCTGCTGGTGGCGGCGTCCGCCGTGGTCGGTGGCTATCTGACCGAGACCCGTGTGCCTCAAGAAATCGCCATGCAAATCAGCGAGCTAACCAACAATAAATATCTCATTTTGGCACTGCTCAATGTCATTTTCCTGATTTTGGGGATTTTCCTGCACTCAGCCGCGGCGATCATTCTGGTGGTGCCCATCGTGTTGCCGCTGGTAATCGAGGTCGGTATTGACCCTCTACACTTCGGTTTGATCGTGACCCTGAACCTTGCCATCGGTCAGCAAACACCGCCCGTGGCCAGCGTGCTGATTGCGTCATGTTCAATCGCCAAGTCAGATGTATGGGCCACGTCCAAAACCAATTTGTGGTTTATCGCCGTCCTGTTCGCTGTGTTAATGATTAACACCTATATCCCCGCGTTTGCGCTGGCATTAGTCAACTTTGTTTATGGCTAAGCACGTGCTATCCAGGAGAAGCTGATGAACAACACAGACAAACGACAGCACGTTGAAAGCGTTACTTATGACGTTCGCAATGGCGTGGCCTGGATTGGTTTTAACCGTCCCCAGAGCCGTAACGCCATGATCTGGGAGATGTACGACGCGCTGGAAAAGTACTGCGATCAGTTGGCTGAAGACGACGCGGTGTATGCCGTGGTGTTACACGGCGTCGGCGGCGAAGCCTTTGTTGCCGGTACCGATATCAGCCAGTTTGCAGGGTTCACACAACCTAATGATGCGATCGACTACGAGCGGCGCATCGATCGTGTGGTGGGCAAGCTGGAAACCTTCCCCAAGCCCACGCTGGCGCTCATCGAAGGCGCCTGCGTGGGCGGCGGCGCGGCGCTGGCGCTGGTGTGCGATTTCCGCTACGCCACGCCAACGCTGAAGTTTGGCGTGCCGATAGCCAAAACCTTAGGCAATACGCTCTCGATCAATAACGTGTCGCGCATGATCGACATGCTCGGGGTGGCGCGGACCAAGGAAGCGCTGATGATGGCGCGCTTGTTCGGCGCTGACGAAGCCCACGCTTCCGGTTTGGTAAACCAGCTGTTTGATGCGGAGGCGATTTATAGCGAAGTGGCAGCGCTAGCGGAAGCCTTTGCCAAGCGGGCGCCGTTGACGCTTCAAGCCAGCAAGGCGCTGATTGGTCGGGCGCTAGAGCAACGCCGCCTGCCTGCTGATGCCAGCGATGATTGGGTGACCACCTGCTATATGAGCCGGGATTTTGCGGCAGCGGTGGATAAATTCGTCAATAAAACCCCGTTTGAGTGGTCTGGCCACTAACGGTTGGGCAGAGCGTAACACTACTAACTAGGAGGAGAGCGCATGCTTCCCCTACAAGATATAAAAGTGCTGGATGTATCGCAGATCATGGCCGGCCCCTACTGCACCATGGTGTTGGCCGACATGGGTGCCGAAGTCATTAAAGTCGAGAAGCTCAATGGCGGAGATGACAGCCGTCAAATGGGGCCTTACGTGAACGGCGAGTCGACCTGCTTTTCACAAATTAATCGCAACAAAAAAAGTATCTCGCTCAACCTTAAAGACGAGCGGGCTCGGCAAATTTTTTACCGTCTGGCGGCGGATGCCGATGTGATCGTTGAGAACTATCGCCCGGGCGTCACCAAGTCGCTGTCGATTGACTACGACACCATCAAGGCGATCAACCCCGGCATCGTTTACTGCTCTATTTCCGGCTACGGGCAAACCGGGCCCTATAGTCACAAAGGCGGATTCGACCTGGTCGCACAAGGCATGACGGGTTTGATGTCGATGACCGGGGAGGAGGGCAAGCGCCCGCTGAAAACCGGCATTGCAGTTTACGATATTGGCGGAGGACTGACGGCGGTCTACTCGATTCTGGCGGCGTGTATCCACAAGATGAAAACCGGTGCTGGCCAGCATATCGACATCGCGATCACCGAGTGTGGTTTGCCCTGGTTTACCTGGGAAGCAGCGGCGTACTTTTCTGAAGGCACCGTGCCGGGGCCAACGGGCTGGCGCCACCGCGTCTCTGCACCTTACCAGGCCGTTAAAGCCAGCGATGGCTATTTGATGCTCGGCTGTGCCAACCAGCGCACCTGGGAACGCTTCTGCCAGGACGTCCTCAAGCGCGAAGAGCTCATGCAGGATCCTCGCTTCATTACCAATCAGGATCGTGGCCAGCACGTTGAAGAGCTCGAGGCGCTGCTCGAAGAGCTCATGGCGGATCAAACGGTGGATGAATGGTTAGTGCTTTGCGACAGCGCGGGGGTACCTGCCGGGCCGATCAACGATTTTGCCCAAGCCATGCAGGATGAGCACTACTTGGCGCGGGGCATGGTGCAAGAAATGGAGCACCCGGTGATGGGCAAAATGAAAACCATCGGTTTCCCGAGCAAGTTTTCTGAGACCCCATCGCAAATCCGCAGCCCGGCGCCGCTCTTTGCTCAGCACACCAATGAAGTATTGGATAGTTTAGGGTTTTCGGAAGAAGAGCTTGACGCTTTACGGGCAGAGGGATGCATTAAGTAGCGTCTTTTTTAATCAACTAAATTGCATTCATTATCCATTTTGCTTGAAACCGTACTCCGAACATTTAGCGACACCGCGTGATTCGTCGTACAACAACAATAGGAAACCACCATGTTGAAGCTTAATTTCCACCCATCCGGCCGTCACTTTTTACAAATTCCTGGCCCGTCGCCGGTGCCAGACCGTATTTTACGGGCCATGAGCCTGCCCACGATCGACCATCGTGGGCCTGAGTTTGGCGCACTCGGCCTTGAACTGCTGAGCAAAATTCAAAAAATCTTTAAAACCGAGAATCCGGTCATTATCTACCCGGCCTCAGGTACCGGAGCTTGGGAAGCTGCTCTGGCCAATACCATGTCACCGGGCGACAAAGTGCTAATGTTCGAGACTGGCCACTTTGCCACGCTGTGGCACAAAATGGCCCTGCGGTTAGACATCCAACCTGAGTTCTTGGGTCTGCCTGGCTATGAAGGTTGGCGCCACGGTGTTCAGGCCGACATGATCGAAGCGCGCCTGAAAGAGGACACCAATCACGAGCTCAAAGCGGTCTGCGTAGTTCACAACGAAACCTCGACCGGCGTGACCAGCGACATCGCCGCCGTGCGTAAAGCCATCGACACGGCGGGTCACCCTGCGCTGTTGATTGTCGATACCATTTCCGGCCTGGCCAGCGCTGACTATCGCCACGACGAGTGGGGCGTCGATGTCACGGTTTCCGGCTCACAGAAAGGGCTGATGCTGCCGCCAGGCATCAGCTTTAACGCGCTTTCTCCCAAAGCCATTGAGGTCAGCAAACAGGCGAAACTGCCGAAAAGCTTCTGGGCTTGGGACGAAATTCTCGAAGCCAACAAAAACGGCTACTGGCCCTACACGCCCAGCACGAACCTGCTTTATGGCCTGAACGAAGCGCTGGATATGCTGCTGGATGAAGGCATGGATCATGTGTTGGCCCGCCATCAACGCTGGGCCGCTGGCGTGCGCGCGGGGGTAGAGGCGTGGGGGCTGGAAATCCAATGCCAAGACCCCTCGGTTTACTCGCCTGTTTTGACCGGTGTGGTGATGCCGGAAGGCGTGGATGCGGATGCGGTGCGCAAGATTATCTATGAACGTTTTGACCTTTCCCTAGGCATGGGCCTGGGCAAGGCCAAGGGCAAAATGTTCCGCATTGGTCATCTGGGCGACTGCAACGATCTGACGCTGATCGCCACGCTGGGCGGCTGTGAAGCAGGTATGAAGCTTTCCGGCGTTAGCCTTAAAGGCAGCGGCGTAACGGCTGCTTTGGACTACTTTGCTGCCAACCCGCTTAACGCAGGCGAACGCTAAACGACGGGGGAGAGCCACATGACGTCTCTGACGAACCAACACCCGTCCCGTGATGCCAAGATTAAACCGCTCGGCGAATTTGCCGAGCGGTTATCCCGTGAGATGGCTGGCGAGGTGCTGTTTGATCGCGCCACTCGGGGGCGTTATTCAACCGACGCTTCTATTTATCAAGTGACCCCGGTAGGCGTGGTTCTCCCGCGCCACCAGGACGATCTGAAAATTGCCCTGGATATTGCCCGTGATGCCAAGGTGCCGATATTGGCACGCGGCGCGGGCACTAGCCAGTGTGGCCAAACTGTCGGCGAAGCGCTGGTCATCGACACTACCCGTTGGCTCAATCAAGTAGTGGAATTCGATGCCGAGGCGCGCACCGTGGTGGTCGAGCCCGGCATCGTGCTCGATCATCTCAATGCGTGGCTGAAACCCCATGGGCTCTGGTACCCGGTGGATGTATCCACTAGCGCCCAGTGCACCATCGGGGGTATGGCGGGTAACAACTCCTGCGGGTCGAGGTCGATTTACTACGGCAACATGGTGCACAACGTGCTGGGCGTCGACGCGCTACTGGCCGACGGCAGCGCGGCGAGCTTTGGCTTCGTTGACCGCCTCGCGGAAGGCTCGCAGGAGCAGCGCCTTGCGCAAAAGGTGAAGGCAATTGCCGAGCGTGTGGGCCCGGAAATTCGCGATCACTTTCCCAAGGTGTTACGTCGGGTGGGTGGCTATAATCTGGATCTATTCGATTGCCAGAACCCAATGCCCTATGACCCTGACGGTCGTGCCAACTTGGCTCACCTGCTGGTGGGTTCGGAAGGCACGCTCGGCGTGAGCCAGCGCATCAAGCTCAGGCTTTCCCCGTTGCCTGAACAGAAAGTGCTGGGCGTGGTGAATTTCCCGACCTTTTATCAGGCCATGGATTTCACCCAGCATATCGTCAAGCTTGGCCCCACGGCGGTGGAGCTGGTTGACCGCACCATGATCGAGCTGTCGCTTGAGAACCCGGCGTTCCGTCCGGTCATTGAGAAGGCGCTGATTGGGAAGCCTGAAGCCATTTTGCTAGTGGAGTTTGCCGGTCACGACCACGCCAAACAGCTTGAAGCGCTGCGCGGGCTGAATGAGCTCATGGGCGATTTAGGCCTGCCGGGCAGCGTGGTCGATATGCCTGAAGCCGCCGAGCAGAAAGCGCTGTGGAACGTACGCAAAGCCGGGCTCAACATCATGATGAGCATGAAAGGTGACGGTAAGCCGGTCTCCTTTATTGAGGATTGCGCGGTGCCGCTAGAACACTTGGCGGAGTACACCGACAAGCTCACCGAGGTGTTCAACCGCTACGGCACCGAGGGCACCTGGTACGCCCACGCCGGTGTCGGCACGCTGCACGTGCGGCCAATTCTCGATATGCGCCGGGATGGCGCAGAGAAAATGCGCGAAATCGCCGAGCTGGCCTCCGCGCTGGTGCGTGAATACAAAGGCGCCTACTCCGGCGAACACGGCGACGGCATCTGCCGCGGCGAGTGGGTGGCGTGGCAGTTTGGCGAAACCGTCAATAACGCCTTCCGCGACATCAAGCAGCTGTTTGACCCGGAAAATCTGTTCAACCCGGGCAAAATCGTCGATACCCCTAAAATGGACGACGAGCGCTATTTCCGCTTCCCCAAGAGCTATACCACCATTCCGCTTACCCCGGTATTCGATTGGTCCGCCTGGAATGTGAAGCGCGACCCGCTCACCGGCGAACAGTCGCCCCCCGGGACCGGCGGCGATGCCACCCATGGCTTGGCCATGGCGGTCGAGATGTGCAACAACAACGGCCACTGCCGTAAGTTTGATGCAGGTACGATGTGCCCCAGTTTCCGAGTGACCAAAGAGGAGCAACACCTGACCCGCGGCCGGGCCAATACGCTGCGGCTGGTACTCTCGAGTCAGTTGGGGGATGAAGGGCTGGCCAGCGACGATGTGAAAGAAGCGCTGGATCTCTGCGTGTCGTGCAAAGGCTGCAAACGGGATTGCCCCACCGGCGTCGATATGGCGAAGTTCAAGATTGAAGCTCGCACCGCGCGCGCCCGGGTGAACGGGTTATCGCTGCGGGATCGGATGGTGGGTGAAATGCCTCGCTACGCGCCCTGGGCCAGCAAATTTTCCGCGCTGGTGAACGGCGTAGAGCGCGTGCCGTTCCTGGCGAAACAGATCAAGCAGGCATTAAAGCTGGCGCCCCAGCGCTCGCTGCCGGTGTTTAACGGTAATTTCCTCGCCAGCGCTGAAGCGTCTCAGCAGCCAGCCACCTCAACGCGGGAAGTGCTGCTGTTTGTGGATACCTTCAATAACTACATGGAAGGCGATAACGCCAAAGCCGCCAAGCGGGTGCTGGAGGCGGCAGGCTACCGTGTGCATCTCAATGTGACCAAAGGGCAGCGGCCACTCTGCTGTGGGCGCACCTACCTCTCTTCCGGTCAGTTTGATAAAGCCAAGGCGGAGGCCAAACGCACCCTTGAGCATCTGATGCCGTTTGTCGAGCGCGGCGTGGCAGTCGTTGGGTTAGAACCCTCCTGCCTGCTCAGCATGCGCGATGAATTTCTGCAGTACGGCTTTGGCGAAGAGGCGAAAGCACTGTCGGCATCGGCCTATCTGTTTGAGGAGTTTCTGGTTAAGGCGCGTGCTGAAGACCAGTTGCCCCTTGAACTCAAGCCGCTGAACTACGAGCGGGCGATGCTGCATGGTCACTGCCATCAAAAAGCCTTCGATGCGCTGCGCCCCGTGGAGCAAGTGCTGGGCTGGATTCCTGACCTCACCGTCGAGACGATTGAGTCCTCCTGTTGTGGCATGGCGGGTAGCTTTGGCTATGAAGCGGAGCACTACGACGCTTCGCTGAAAATGGCGGAACTCTCGCTGTTACCGGCGATTCGCAACACGGATAGCAACGCCGTATTGATTGCCGATGGCACTAGCTGTCGCCATCAGATTCACGATGGCAGTGGCCGCGAAGCGATTCACGTTGCTCGATTGCTGGAACAAGCGCTAGCCTGAAGGCGGAACACTAGTAACAACCCAGGAGGTTAACGTGGCACTTTATCAATACGGCGAGCATCGCCCAGCGGTTCACGACGACGTCTACATTGCGGAAACGGCGGATGTGATCGGGCAGGTGACGTTGAAGGCGCGCTCAAGCGTCTGGTATCAAGCCGTGTTACGCGGGGATACCGACCACCTTGAAGTAGGCGAAGAGAGCAATATCCAGGATGGCGCCGTGCTGCACGCTGACCCAGGCTTTCCGCTCAAGGTGGGTAACGGCGTGACGGTGGGGCATCAGGCAATGCTGCATGGCTGCACCATTGGAGACGGCTGCTTAATCGGCATTCAGGCCGTGGTGCTCAATGGCGCGGTGATTGGCGAGAATAGCCTGGTAGGCGCCGGCGCCTTTATTAAGGAGGGCGCGGTATTTCCGGCTAACTCATTAATCGTTGGCTCGCCTGCCAAGGTCGTGCGCGAGCTTTCCGAAGAAGTCGTGGCGGGGCTGAAGAAGAATGCTCAAAGCTATGTGGAGCGCGGCAAGCTGCACAGCCAGCAGCTAAAGCGCATCGATTAACGCGTAAATCCAGCGGTGCTCAATAGCAAACCCCCAGGCCTTGGCCTGGGGGTTTGCGTTTCTAGCGTCGTTATTATCGCCAGTGCTACTTCATTACATTAACGGATCGGTCACGCCAATCACGTAGAACGCGATCAGGGCGATGATGCCGGTAAAGACGAGGTAGTAGAGCGTGGGCAGAATCGTCTTACGGATAGTCGCCCCTTCACGACCGAGCAGGCCTACCGTGGCGGATGCTGCGACCACGTTGTGGATAGCGATCATATTACCCGCCGCTGCACCGACTGCCTGCAATGCAATCATCATGGCCGTGGATAGGCCGAGCGTTTCCGCCACGCTGAACTGGAATTCCGCCAGCATCAGGTTGGAGACCGTGTTGGAGCCTGCAATGAAGGCGCCCATGGCACCGACGGCAGGCGCAAAGAACGGATAAATACCGCCCACGCTGTCAGCCACCGCCTGGGCCATCATGACCGGCATCGACACCAGATCGGCACCGTTAACGCCGGAGTTGATCAGTATGCGCACCATCGGCACGGTAAAGATCAACACAAAGCCCGCGCCAAAAATGGTTTTGGTGGATTCTGATACCGCGGCACTGATTTTTTGCGGGTTCATGCGGTGCAGGAAGTAGGTCACGATGACCACGGCCAGAATGATGCCGCCCGGCAGGTACAGAGGCTGCACGCCACCGCTAATGCCTGCTTCGCCGAGGATGTTGTTCCAGCTCAGGTTGATCGAGGTCAGCGCGGCACGCAGCGGTTCGATGGTGCGTGAAGCCACCAGGAACAGCGCCAGCAGCACGTAGGGCACCCAGCCTTTGAAGGTAGACATTGGCGCTCTGCCGACAACGTCATCCAGCTTGATTTGCAGGTTGCCGACCCACTCGTCTGGCCATGCCTTCTCGTCTGGGAAGTCCCAGGTGTCTTTAGGGAGCAGAAAGCCACGTTTGGCCGCCGGTACCACAATCGCCAAGCCGACCATCGCGCCAATCATTGAGGGGAATTCAGGCCCCAGCAATACGCCCACCAGCATGTAAGGCACGACAAAGCAGATGCCGGTAAAAATGGCGAAAGGCGTAATCGACAGCCCCTCTTTCCACGATTTATTGGCACCAAAGAAGCGCACCATCACGGTGACAAGAATCAGCGGCATCAAAATACCCACGATACCGTGCGTAATCGCCACTTCACTGGTGATGAGCTGGAAGAACACGTCCCAGCTTGAGCCGACTGAGTCCAACTGAGCCGTGATACCCGCGCGATCTACGCCGCTACCAACGCCGACGACGATAGGCGTACCCACCGCACCGAAAGAAACCGGCGTTGATTGGATCATCATGCCCACGACCACCGCCGCAAGCGCGGGGAAGCCAAGTGCCACCATCAGCGGTGCGGCAACAGCGGCTGGCGTACCAAAGCCCGAGGCGCCTTCGATAAAGCAACCGAACAACCAGGCAACGATCAACGCCTGGACGCGACGGTCAGGGCTGATGCCAGAGAAGCCGTTACGGATAGCCGTGATGCCGCCTGAGTGCTTAAGGGTATTAAGCAGCAGGATGGCGCCAAAGATAATCCATAACAGGCCAGCGGTTTGGATCAAGCCCTGAATCGTGGAGGCCGCAACACGGCTAAACGACATATCCCAAACGGTTAAGCCGATAATGGCGGCGGTCAGGAAGACGATAGGCATCGCTATTTTTGCAGGTATTTTAAACCCGATCAGTAAAATACCGGCCAGCAACAGCGGCAGGAAGGCCAGAAGTGCAAGTATCGTTTCATTCATGGAAGGAACTGCCCCTTGTTATTAATTTGGTATGCTCCGCAATATCCGTCTGGCATTTGTATCGCCAGTCGGGTGTAGGTGAAAGATACGTTTAGGCCAACAAGATGACTACATTGGAAAATTGGTCTTACCAGTGCAACGCTTGTTTCGAACACCGGTTTGCGTTATTTATTTTATTATAAGTGATTGTTTTTAAATTGTTTTAATAGGGGTCATTAAGGTAAATGAAAGCCGACCTCATTAGACTAATAGACAGTGCCAAGCAGCGTCTCTTGCACGGTTAGATGGTTGGGCTCATTGTTTAGCGACGCTAAGCGTGTAAAAGAGCTGACGCAGCGCTTTTCTCACTCATTTTTCATCCACGATGTTCTTAACCAGAGGCGGTAGTGATGACAATAAAGCTCTATGACCTGTGCGGCCGAGATGAACGGCTACGCTTTTCACCTTACTGCTGGCGTGTACGTATGGCGCTTGCCCATAAAGGCTTGGAATACACCAGCGTGGCATGGCGGTTCCTCGACAAACAAGCATTGGAATTTGCCGATTACGATAAAGTGCCGGTGCTTTGTGATGGCGAGCAGGTAGTCACCGACAGCTTCGAAATCATGCGTTATCTGGATAAAGCCTATCCCGACGCGCCCATGTTGGGTGAAGGTGCCAGTTATCAGCGGGTGTTACTGTTTAAGTATTTTGTAGAGCGTAGCGTGACCCCCGCTCTGTTTCGCATTATTGCCATGGACCTGCTCGCGGCGATTCATCCCGACGACCGTCAATACTTCCGCGAAACACGGGAAGCGCGTTTTGGTTGCACGCTGGAAGAGTTCCACCAGCCTGAACAGGGTAAGCAGCAACTCAAGCAAGTATTGGCGCCTGTGCGCGACCTACTTCGGGAAAGCGCCTTTTTAGACGGCGATGCCCCTGCTGGTGCCGATTACCTGCTGTTTGGCAGCATGATGTGGGCACACGTGGTATCGACCCAAGAAGTCGTCGAGCCCGGCGACCCGGTCGATGAGTGGTTCAAGCGTATGCTTAGCGCCCACGACGGTGCGGCTAGCAGCGCGCTGACCGTGCGTGAACTGTAAAAGCTAACGGAGAGAGGCGGTACACCCATGTACCGCCCGACCAAGCGTGAAGGCTTGATAAACTCATGGAGAGTGAATCAAGGTATTCAACAAGGAGATGGCAATGATTGATCTGTACTACTGGACAACACCTAACGGCCACAAAGTCTCCATCATGCTCGAAGAAGCCAAACTGGCGTATCGAGTGAAGCCAATCAATATTGGCCGCGGTGAGCAGTTTGACCCTGAATTTCTCACTATTGCTCCTAATAATCGCATTCCCGCGATCGTCGATCACGCGCCGAAAGATGGCGGCCAGCCGCTTTCGATGTTTGAGTCGGGCGCTATTCTGGAATACCTCGCCGATAAGAGCGGCCTTTTCTTGCCCGCGGCAGGGCGTGAACGCTATATCGTGCTGCAGTGGTTACACTGGCAAATGGGCGGGTTAGGCCCAATGGCTGGCCAAAACCACCACTTTTGCCACTATGCCCCACAGAAGATCGAGTACGCCATTGAACGCTACGTGCGAGAGACTAACCGACTTTACAGCGTACTAGACCAGCGTCTGGCGCAGCACACCTATGTTGGCGGTGACGACTACTCGATTGCCGATATGGCGATTTACCCCTGGATCGTGCCTTGGGAAAAACAGGGGCAAACGATTGATGAGTTCCCCGACCTGGAACGCTGGTTTGAAATGGTCAAGGCACGTCCTGCCGTACGTCGCGCCTACGCGCTCGTCGAAGAAGTTAACCCTCAAGCGGGGGTGCAAATGGATGAACAGGCGCGTAAGCACTTGTTCGGCAACCGCTAGTCGTTATTGATAGAAGCGGTCGCTCATCATCTTCAAGTGAGCAAGCGCAGCATGAGTAAAAATCATGTTGCGCTGCACAAAAAGCACTGCTAGCTTTAACAGTAGCAGAGGCAACAGCCTGGCTAAGAACCGCCAAGCGAAGGCGCGTTTATGTGCTAGCTCACACCTGGAGATATTGAGATGAATAAAGCAACTGACAAAACTACCCAGCAATTTGAATCCGCATTTGTGTCACCGATGCGTTCTTACACGCTAACAGCGCTCGATTATTACGATCAGCTGTTCAGCGCTCAAATGGATGCTTTCCGTGCCTACTCAGACATGGCGATTTCACAAGCACGCACATGGCTTGATGTGAAAGACGCCGACAGTTTCAAGAAGGCGATGGATAGCCAGCAGAAAACGGCAAGCAACTTTATGGAACGCGTAAAGGGCGATACTGAAAAAGTAACGTCAATCGGCCAAAGCTTTGCTCAAGACAGCCAGAAGCAGGCTGAAGAAGCCACCAAAAACGCGGTAGACAAAGCAAAGCAATAAGTTAGCGTTAGGTCAGTCAAAAGCGCCGCTTCCCTGAGGGAAGCGGCGCTTTTTTGTACCTGGGCGTTTTTGTACTTGGCGCTTTATTTACCTGGATAGCAGCAAAGGCGGTGGGCGCCGTTAACGCTTGGCTTCAGCTTCCGCCGCGGCAAGCTTGGCTCGCCGGTCGGGCTTGCCCGGTAAAATAGCATCTAGCAGTAGGGCGGCAAGGGCTGCGGGTACCAGTCCCGATTTAAGCAGCAGCCCTAGCTGGCCCGGCATGGTTTCCGAAATGGCTTCAACGGCAGGCAAGCCGATCCCCAGGCTTAGCGAAACCGCGATAATCAGCATATTACGCTGATCCAGCTCGCACTCTTTGATGATCTTAAGCCCCGCTGACGCGATCATGCCAAACATTACCACCCCTGCGCCGCCCAGTACCGCGGGCGGCATAGCGGCCACCAGCCCACCCAGCTTTGGAAATAGCCCCATGGCGATCAATAGCAGCCCGCCAATAGTCACTACGTGGCGGCTAACCACACCGGTTAGGGTAATTAGGCCAACGTTCTGCGCATAAGCGGTGTTGGGCAGGGTGTTGAAAACGGCGGCAAATGAAGTGGCAACACCGTCCGCCATCACGCCGCCGGAAAGCTCTCGGTCTTTAGCGGGGCGGCCAGCGCCGGTGGTGGTAATCGCGGAGATATTGCCGATCGTCTCTAGCCCCACCACAAACATAATCAGCGTCATGCCGATGATTGCGGTGCCTGAAAACGTCATGCCGTATTCCAGTGGCTTGGGCAGTGCGAACCAGGCAGCGTTACTTAGCGAGGTAAAATCGACCTTGCCAAGGGCGATAGCCACCGCGTAGCCCGCCATTAAACCAAACAGGATCGAAGACGCTTTAATAAAGCCACGTCCATATTGGTGTATAGCAATTGTCACGCAGAGGACAAACAGCGCCAGCAGTAAGTTACCCGGCGATGCGAAATCATCGGCGCCAACGCCACCCGCGGCGTAATTAAGCCCTACCGGCATCAATGTAATACCAATCAGCAGCACCACGATGCCGGTCACCACCGGCGAGAACCAGTGGCGAATCTTCTTTAAAAAAGCGCCGAGGATAATTTGCAGCAACCCCGCCACAAAGGAAGCACCGAGCACGGCGGGCAAGCCAAACGCCTTCGCTAACGGCAGTGCCACCGGCAAAAAACCAAAGCTGGTGCCCTGCACAATCGGCAGGCGGGCCCCGATGGGGCCGATACCAATGGTTTGTACCAGCGTGGACATCCCCGCCACAAACAGCGCCACTTGGATTAAAAAAATCTGCTCCGCCGGGTTAGCGCCGATCACACCGGCAATAATGATCGGTGGTGTCACGTTGCCAGCGAACATGGCCATAATATGCTGCAGGCCTAGCGGGATCGCTTTTGAAAGCGGCGGCATCGCGTCTGGGTTTTGATTAATGGTACGCGAAGGCCGCGTTTGGGCGTCGGGCGGAGTGGACATAAAGAGCCTTTATTCGCAGTGGGTGGCATTGTTTTCTTCTTGCATCCATTAACTAATAAAAGTGTATACAAGATATAAATGCAATAGCCCGTTTGGCGAAGTGGCGTCGACTTGATGGTTTATTGTTCGGCCCGGGCCCTTAAACGAAAACGCGCAATGCAAATGATCTGCTCAATGGCCGTTTGTCGCTCGACGGCGGCATCGTTATGTAGCCGCGCTTCAAAGGCATCCAGAATGTCGTATCGATCGCGCCCCTTAACGGCAATCACAAACGGAAAGCCAAATTTTTCCTTGTACGCGGCGTTAAGGTCTTCAAAGCGGGCAAACTCTGCGGGGCTGCACTGGTCTAGCCCGGCGCCTGCCTGTTCACTGGTGGAATCCTGGGTTAACTCACCGGCCATCGCGGCCTTACCGGCTAAATCGGGGTGCGCCTGAATCACCTTGATTTGCTGTTCGCTGCTTGCCTGCTGCAACATAAGCCCCATCAGTTCGGCCAGTGCGTCTGGGGTGTCATGGGCTTCGGTTAGGCCGTGGTGCCAGGCCGCTTCGGCCACCCAGGGCGAGTGCTCGTAAATATCCCCGTAATGGTGGGTAAGCATCTCAAGGCTGCACTGGCTCGGCGCAGGCGATAGCAGTCGCGGTGTTTCAGCAGGCATTGGCTCTCTCCAAAGTGAAAAGGGTAACGCGCAGGTGTTCAAAAAGTGCGCGGTTGGAATTACTGTATACAATAAATAGCTGTAACGGTACTCTTTGACCAATAGGTCAAACCATGCAAACAACGTTATAAATAAGGAGTGGCTATGGGACGTTTAACCACCCACGTATTGGATACCGCCAAAGGGCAGCCCGGCCGGGGCATTACCATTGAGGTGTTTCGCCTTACCGGCAGTGAGCGGCAACACCTGAGTACCGTTGTCACCAACAGTGACGGGCGTTGCGATGCCCCCATTTTAGAGGGCGATGCGCTCACGGCAGGCGAGTACGAGCTGGTGTTCCATGCGGGTGACTACCTGAGTGCCCAAGGCGTTGAAGCCAATGAGCCGCGCTTTTTAGACGTAATCCCGCTGCGCTTTGGCGTCGCCGATGCCAGCCAGCACTACCATGTGCCGCTACTCCTCTCGCCCTATGGGTACTCGACTTACCGCGGTAGCTGATAGGGGACTTCCGTTATGCAAGCGTACCTAATCGAGTTTGTTAACTTACTGCTGCGCTGGCTGCACGTCATTGCCGCCATCGCCTGGATCGGTGAGTCGATCTATTTTGTCATGCTGGATAACAGCCTGCGCACGCCAAAAGCAGCCGAAGACCGCGACAAGGGCGTCTTTGGTGAAATGTGGTCGGTGCATGGCGGTGGTTTTTACCACAACCAAAAGTACGCCACCGCGCCCTCCAAACTCCCCAACGATCTGCACTGGTCATTCTGGAAAGCCTATACCACCTGGCTTTCCGGTTTTGCGCTGTTTGTGATTCTCTACATGGTCAATCCAGGCTTCTATTTGGTGAACCCCAATAGCCCTTGGGAGTGGGCCGCCAACCTGACGGGCTGGCAAGCCAATGTGCTGGCGCTGGCATTCCTGCTGGGCGGCTGGGTGGTTTACAACGAGCTGTGCAAACGCATTAGCCCCAACATGGATCGCGATGGGCTGCTCAGTATCGCCGTTGCCGTGATGATGGTGGTCGTTGCTTATCTTAGTACACAGATGTTCACCGGTCGTGCGGCCTTCCTGCTCACGGGCGCGGTTATGGCGACAGCGATGTCGGCTAACGTTTTCTTCTGGATTATCCCCGGCCAGCGCCGCATGGTGAAAGCCATGAAGGCGGGCGATGCCCCCAATCCGCTGGATGGCAAACGCGGTAAACAGCGCTCGGTGCATAACACCTACTTCACGCTACCGGTCGTGTTGCTGATGGTGAGTAATCACTACTCGTTTATCTATTCTCACGAGCTCGCCTGGGTCGTGATGGTGCTGTTCATCTTTGCTGGCGCCCTGATCCGTCAATTCTTTGTGTTGATGCACGCAGGTAAAACCCAGCCCGCCTATCCCGCCTTCGGGGTAGGGCTTATTCTGTTGGCGTTTTGGGTGGCGGCACCCAGTGCTTCTTCCCCAAGTGGCACTGCAGGCGCACAAGGGCCAGACCAAGCGCAAATCACCGGCCTGATTGAGCAGCACTGTGTTCAGTGTCATGCTCGCAATCCCGAGCATGCCGGTTTTTCAGCACCGCCCGCGGGATTTGCATTTGAAAACTGGGACGAAATCCTCGGTCAAAAGGCGCAGATTCAACAGGTCGTGGCCAGCCGCTACATGCCGTTAGGCAATATGACCAACATGAGCGATGAAGAGCGCGATATCATTGCCGCTTGGGAGGAGTGATAAAGAGGCTAGCTATGAGTGATGCGCAGGCGCCGATAAAGCGGCGCGCTTCCGTTAAAGAAACCAAAGATGGCAAAGAGGGTGATGAACGCCACGATGCTATCTACCGCGCCGTGAGCGATGCCATTGTCGAGCAGCGCTTGAAGCCCGGCGCGCGGCTGCGCGAGGATGCCCTGGCGGATGTGTTCGGCATTAGCCGCACCGGTATTCGTAAAATTTTGCAGCGCCTGTCACTGGAGCAACTCGTTACCCTGACGCCGCGTCGTGGGGCCAGCGTTACCCGGCCCACCGCCGACGAAGCCAAGGACGTTTTCGATGCCCGCCAACTGGTTGAGTGCGGATTAATGCCCGACGTGGCGCGGCGCATGGGTGAAAAAGAAGCCGCTGAGCTACGTGAAATGGCCAAGCGCGAACGCCAAGCGCTGCGCAGCGGCCAACAAAGCGTCGCTATCCGGCTCTCTGCCGATTTTCACGTGCGCTTGGCGCAGCTTTCCGGCAATGCGACCCTCGCGGAGTTTGTTGAGCGGCTCTGCTCGCGCTCCTCGCTGATACTCGCCGTCTACGGCCATCGCGGCCACTTGGGCTGCGAATCCCACGACCACGATGACCTGATCGGCTATTTAGAAGCAGGCAACGGCGAGCGCGCGAAAGCCTTTATGAGTCGTCACCTTAAAGCCATCGAAGCCTCGCTCTCCATGGTCGAAGAGGAAGAAAACGTGCCGGATTTACAGCAGATATTTGGGGAGTGAAGGCGCGGGTCGAATCTTGACACACGGGGCGCCGGGCTTACATCAAGCTCCAAAACGCGTCGACCAACGGGTTTTTTAGGTTTTTCTTCAAGGTAAACAAACCAATATCGTAGGGTTCCAGTTCCGGCGTCACGTCGAGCACGCGGATGCGATCCATCAGTGGGCTGTTGTCGAGGACGATTTTAGGCACCACGCCAATACCAAAGCCCAGGCTCACCATACTCACAATGGCTTCATTGCCGGTCACCTGGGCATAAATGCGTGGGGAGATGTCATGCTGGCGAAACCACTCATCTACACGCGTTCTAGACACACCGCTTTCCGATAGAATCATGGGCGTATTCGCCCACTCAGCCGGTGTAATGGGCGTGCTGGTGGGCGCATTGGGCACTTGCTGCTCCAGCGGCGCAATAAACAGCAGCGGCGACGTCGCAATGGGCTTGAAGGCCAGGCCCCGCGGTAAGTTGGCGGGCTGTGCCGCAATGCTAAGGTCTTCTTTTCCATCGAGCACATGCGCAATGGCATGTTCGGGGTCCCCCGTGCGCAGCTTGATTTCAATGACCGGGTAGGCAATACGAAAGCGGCGCAGTAGCTCGTGCAAAAAGCTGTAGCTGGCCGTTACGGAGCCATACAAGCTGATTTCACCGCTTAATTGATCCGGGTTGTCGGTTAACTGATGACGGATCAAATTCCACTGGCTGCTGGCATCGCGGGCATACTTGAGAAATTTTTGGCCTTCCTGGGTGAGCACCACGGTACGGTTGTCGCGGTTGAACAGCGCCACTCCCAGCTCATCTTCTAAATGGCGAATGTTGCGCGACAGGGCAGAAATGCTCACATAGCACTCGTCGCTGGCGCGACCGAAATGCAGGGTTTCTGCCAAGGCGAGAAATTGTTTTAAAATTTTAAAATTCATACCTGCCATGATAATGGAGCTTTGCAAAAAAAGGGACATGTTGTTGCAAATATATCAATTTAAGAAATAGTCGTTTTTCGTTAGATTGGCGCTACTCACATGGCGCTGGGTCCGCACTTAGCAGCTATGTCACTCTTTTTCGTATCGGTGTGCGACATCGATATCGTGCTTATCAATCATTAGGATGTTAACGATGGCTAACTACTTCAATACGCTGCCGCTACGCGAGCAACTGGCGCAACTCGCCAAATGCCGTTTTATGTACAGTTCTGAATTTGCCGATGGCGTGGACGCGCTTAAAGGCAAAAAAATGGTCGTGATCGGCTGCGGCGCACAAGGCCTTAACCAAGGCTTGAACCTACGCGATAGCGGCTTGGACGTCTCTTACGCCCTGCGCCCTGAAGCCATCGAACAGAAGCGCCAGTCTTGGAAGAACGCCACTGAAAACGGCTTTACTGTCGGTACCTACGAAGAGCTGATCCCCACGGCAGATGTGGTCTTGAACCTGACGCCCGATAAGCAGCACACCGCTGTTGTAACGGCGGTAATGCCGCTGATGAAAGAAGGCGCTTGCCTGTCTTACTCTCACGGTTTCAACATCGTCGAAGAAGGCATGAAGATCCGCGACGACCTCACCGTCATCATGGTGGCGCCGAAGTGCCCAGGGTCTGAAGTGCGCGCTGAATACGTGCGTGGTTTCGGTGTTCCCACCCTGATCGCTGTTCACGAAGCCAACGATCCTAAAGGTGAAGGCCTTGCCCTGGCAAAAGCCTACGCAGTGGGCACTGGCGGCCATAAAGCTGGCGTGTTGATGTCCTCATTCATCGCGGAAGTTAAATCCGACCTGATGGGCGAGCAAACGATCCTCTGCGGCATGCTGCAAACCGGTTCTATCCTTTGCTTCGACAAAATGATTGAAGAAGGTATCGAGCCTGGCTACGCCTCTAAGCTGATTCAGTACGGCTGGGAAAACATCACGGAAGCACTGAAATACGGCGGCGTGACCAACATGCTGGATCGTCTTTCTAACCCCGCGAAGATCAAAGCCTATGATCTTGCAGAAGAGCTGAAAGAGATCATGCGTCCGCTTTACAACAAGCACCAGGACGACATCATGAACGGCAACTTCTCTGCTGGCATGATGGAAGACTGGGCGAACGATGATGCAAAACTTCACGCATGGCGCGCAGACACTGCTGAAACAGCATTCGAAAAAACACCCGCGGGTGACATGAAGATCTCTGAGCAAGAGTACTTCGACCACGGCATCCTGATGGTGGCGATGGTAAAAGCGGGGGTTGAGCTTGCGTTCGAAACCATGACCGCGGCTGGCATTATCGCCGAGTCTGCTTACTACGAGTCTCTGCACGAAACGCCACTGATCGCCAACACCATCGCGCGTAAGAAGCTGTATGAAATGAACGCGACGATCTCCGATACCGCGGAATACGGCTGCTACCTCTACAACCACGCGTGTGTACCGCTCCTGGCTGACTTCATGAAAGGCATTAAGGCCGATGTGATCGGTAAAGGCCTGGAGGTAGATGACAACGGCGTTGATAACGCGCGTTTGATCGAAGTCAACGATGCCCTGCGCGCGCACCCGGTTGAAGCCGTTGGCGCAGTGCTGCGTGGCCACATGGCGGACATGAAGAAGATCGTTTAACCGGTTGAATAAAGAATAGCGAGTTAACGCAATTAAAAAGCCGGGATATCGCCACGATAGTCTCGGCTTTTTTGTCTCTTTTTTATTCAAGCCTGACTTTTAAACACCGTCACCTTAAGGAATAGTGCGATGGAGCCTTCAAACCGCTTAGCCAATATTCAGCTAAACAAAGCGACGATCAGTTTTGATGATCGCTTCACCCTAAGCGAGATCGATTGGACCATCGAACCCCACCAACATTGGGTCATCACCGGCACCAATGGCGCAGGCAAATCCGCTCTGGCGGCGGCGCTGGCGGGCATTGGCAAGATTGAAGCGGGCACTATTCAAGGGCTGCCCAAAAACGTTGGATTGGTCTCTTTCGAAGCGCAAGCCGAGCTCATCGCCCAAGAGCTGAAAAAAGACGATGCCGATATCATGGATGTCATTTCACTCGGCACCCCCGTTAGTGAAATGATTTTCGAGCACTGCCAGGACACTGAACTCGCCAGCGTACTGGTCGAAAAGTTCGGGCTGACGAGGCTCCTTGACCGCGCCTTTCGCAAGCTCTCCACGGGTGAAACCCGCAAAGTCATGTTGATTCGGGCGCTGGCGAATAAGCCGGACTTACTGATTCTAGACGAGCCGTTTGATGGCCTAGATGTCGACACCCTCGCCATGCTGCAGGCTCATCTTGCCTCCATCATCGACAGCGTCCCCATGGTGCTGGTGCTGAACCGCTTTGATGAAATGCCCGACTTCATCACCCATGTGGCCTATCTAGATAAAGAGCGTGGGGATAAAGACCGCTCGGATAAAGAACGTACGTACAAAAAAAGAGGCGATAAAAAGCGCGGCGACACGGGGCGTTTAGCGTTCACGGTAGACCGCCAGGACGATGCTGCCTTCAATGAGCTGTATCAATTGCTGCATTTGAAAACCACCGACCTCCGCGTGCCCGAGGCCGACCCAGCCAATAAATTACCCGCGCTCGACCCCAACCAACCGTTAGTGAAGCTCAAGCAAGCGACGATTCAATACGGCGACACCGTGATCGTCGATAAGCTCGACTGGACGATCGAGCCGGGCCAGCACTGGCAACTGAGTGGCCCTAACGGGAGTGGTAAGACCTGCGTCTTGTCCCTGATCACGGGGGATCATCCGCAGTGCTACACCAACGATATTTTTGTGTTTGGTTACCAGCGCGGTAACGGCGAAAGCATCTGGCAGATCAAGCAGTTTATCGGCTATGTCTCCACTGCTTTGCAATGGGAGTATCGCGTCAGCACCAGCTGCAAAAACGTGATTATTTCAGGCTTCCACGACAGCATCGGCATGTACACAAAATCCACCGATAACCAGAAGAAAATCGCCGACCAATGGCTCGAACTACTCGGCATGAAAGAACGCGCCGACCAGCCCTTTAACAAACTCTCCTACGGCGACCAACGTTTGCTGCTCATCGCCCGCGCCATGGTTAAGCACCCGCCGCTGTTGATCCTAGACGAGCCTTGCCTCGGCCTGGACGATATGAACCGCCAGCTAGTTCTCGCACTGATTGAGAAGATTTGTGAAGGCCAAGAGACCACGGTGCTCTACGTGAATCACCACACGGAAGACAAAATAAAAGAAATAGACAATCATTTGGCGCTGGTGAAGAATCACTAATCTGGCCTCATGCTCCGATGCCTCCGAAACAGGCAACGACGAGCAGACCACAGGCCAAAGCCCTCATGAACTGCCACCTAAAAGCCATCGAAACATCGCTCTCCATGGTCGAAGAAGAGGATAGCGTGCCGTATTGGCAGCAGATATGGGGGAGGTTTAGTTCTTCGAGCTAACAGAAAATCAGCTGACAATGTTGCCTGCAAATTGCCTCATTTGTGGCGCCTTGCTACAATTAAAAAGGTTTTTGTGAGGGCACTGAAATGGCCACTAATAGCATACGTTTAGATCAGCAACTTATTGAAAAAGCCACGATTATAGCCAAAGCGCTGGATCGGACGACTCCCAAGCAAATCGAGCATTGGGCAAAAATCGGCGAAATGATGGAAGACAATCCTGATTTGCCTTATGAATTTGTGAAGCAAGCCATTATTGCAAAAGCAGAACGTGAAGCCGGGAAGCTGGAGCCCTACGATTTTGGCTAAAGCGATCAGTGTTTTACAGTCCCCGAGCTTTAAGAAAGCAGTAAAGAAGCTTCAAGCCAATCAGAAAAAAGATCTCGACGCAGCCGTCAAAAAGCTGATGGACGAGCCCGCTTTGGGGGAGCAGAAGAAGGGGGATCTATCATTCTTACGGGTATATAAATTTAAAATGAACAAGCAACTAACGTTGCTTGGATACAGCTTTGATGATGGTGCTCTCGTTCTCGAATTGTTGGCTTTGGGGTCACACGAAAATTTTTATCGCGATATTAAGCGGCGTTAGTAGGTTATAACGTCCCCTATTAATTATTGTAACGCCACCGATTGTAAAGTCGCCCGTATGCAGCTTCCGCAAAAGGTACATGCGAAGTCCATGGTATTCCTCACCCGCTAGGTATTGACGCCTTGCTCACCGGAAAATTAGGAGCGCAGCGAGTAATTTTTCCGGGTGCAGCTATGTGTTGGGCGATAACAGCACGGAACCTGGATGGAAAACATGAGCTGCGCCAAAAGATAGCCGCCACTAATCCAGAAGCCTTTGCGGTGCGTCCATGTCTTCATGCAGAACACGGACAACGAGCACTTCCCGCTCTAGCACTTGATAGAAAACAGCATGATGCTCTACCTGCAATCTGCGATATCCGGGAAGGACATGGGCGTAGTTAGAGCCGAGAGATGGATGATTAATCAGCTGATTAATTCCTGCCTCAAGCTGATCCAGGTAACTATCCGCCTGATCAACCCCCCATTCTTCGCAGGTATACATCCAGATTCCGGTGAGATCAGATTCCGCCTTTGGCGTGACATTCAACTCAAGCACTAATCAACCGCCTTGATCCGTTTACGGCCAGCCGCCTTAATAGCCGATATATCCAGGGGTTTCGGGTTCCCGCTTGACTCACCCTCAACGAGGGCTTGCCTCAGCATGGCAAGACGTTGTTTGGCCTGCTGATCCCTTCGAATGAGATCGCGAATGTATTCACTATCGTTGCCAAAGTGGCCGCTTTCAATCTGGGCTTTCACCCAGCCGTCTTGCTGTTCAGTCAGCGTGATGGTTTTCCGGTGCATGCTCATAGCTGATGCTCCAAACATGGGAGAGGTGTGACATTATCATACTCCTTCCGCCACTGAATCAATGATGCTCTTACGCCCGCGTAATAGGCGCGAGCTTGCGAGCGTCCTGATTGACGCGATTGTTAGGCCTTTAACCGCCAGTGCCACTAGTTAAATATTGTGACAGGGATGTTATGGCACCACCGATTAAAGCTCCAGCTAGCGCTGCTACCAGTGTTGCCTGTGTTAGGACAAAATTGCCAGTTTCTTCGGCCGCAAAGTTCATGCTTGTAAGCTGAGACTCTCTATCAAAATCATTTTCATCTTCCATATGATCATCGAAATACTCTTCTATTCCGTCAAAGAAAGTTGAGCCTGAAATTCCCTTGAGGGCTTCATCGCGTTTTCTCTTGGCGTGAAACTGCGCAGACGTTATTTGCTGTAAGCACAAATGCATTGTTGCAAGAAGCGTTCGAATTTCTTTTGGGTTTTTACTTAGAAATCTCTGAAATAGTGTTAATTCGAAATATTCAGATAATTTTTCACTGAGTGTTTCATTCATTTCTTCTAGCGAATCTATAAGAATAGTTAAATTCCTATCCATTAGCCTCTGTTGGTAAAATCTACTTTTATAAAATGTCATATCATGTTGAAGAGACTCTACGACCTCCTCGATATCATCCTCGTCAGGTATTAATATGATGACTTTTCCTTCAGCATATTTTATTCGAGGAATTTTATTTTCCGTATCTATCTCTGTATCGTTTTTAACTTGTAGCTTGACGATATATATTTCTGGATGTATCGGAGTTGGCCCTACACCATCGTAAGGGTCGATGAGCATTGACCCATCCATTAGGTTTTTTAGATATTCTCTGGCAATTTGCCCCAAATCGGTAAATACAGGAATTTCATCTATGGCAGCATATGTAAGAAAAATTGAACCATCGAAAGTAATGTTAAACTCATCTGGGCTCCAAGAGCTTTTAAAAACACCCAGCTCTTCTCGCTTCCTCTTTGGCATCACCATTCGCAAGTTGATGAAGTCAATAGAAATGGTGGATTGCATTGGCCATACTGAAACCCCGAAGTCGCCATCCTCGAAGGCCTGTATACATTCTTCTTTAGACGGGTGCACGTCCATAACATGTGGTGATGCTGCTATAAGACTATAAGTATCTTCTATGTACTCTTTAATCCGACTCCCGAAATCACTTTCTTCCCTGCTAGCCCAAAATTCATCATGCAGTGTAGTGGTCAAGTAAAACTGGCCACCGCTTTATAGTTAACCCAGTACTTTTC
>OJBX01000160.1_pt1 | contig 46645 bp, 45 predicted proteins | sample 1590751 | NCBI WGS metagenome assembly OJBX01 (sample SAMN05416780, study PRJEB24817) | seawater metagenome | isolation source: Sea water | place: Canada:Atlantic | collected 2013-07
TGCAGGAGTTCCATATCACCCACATACGTCACAACAAAGGCATGAGCCTGTCCGGTGGTGAGCGCAGACGAACCGAAATTGCCCGTGCCCTGGCCAATGATCCGCGCTTCATCCTGCTTGATGAGCCATTTGCCGGCGTCGACCCGATATCGGTTAGCGACATAAAATCAATCATCGAACACTTGAAAATGCGCGGTATCGGTGTTCTGCTGACAGACCACAATGTCAGGGAAACACTGGATATCTGTGAGAAGGCCTATATTGTCAGTGAAGGCGGCATCATTGCCGAGGGCAGCGCCGAACAGATACTGTCCAATCAGAAGGTTCGTGATGTCTATCTGGGCGAGAAATTCCGGATTTGACCTCACGCATCGCAGCCGGACAGAGACAAGTACAGCATCGGCGAAATTTTCCCAGACAAAATTATTGCAAAATAATCCACACATCGGCATGATGCTTGCTTAGCCTAGTAAAAAAGCAAACCTAAACGTGTCGCTGCCAAAGCGGCGCATCAATCAGCGATCCCGCGACAACCGAGCAACAAAGATGTATCTGATGCCATGAAAATTTCGCTCCAGCTAAAGCTTGGTCAACAGCTGACCATGACTCCCCAGCTGCAGCAGGCAATCCGGCTTCTGCAGCTATCCACTCTGGATCTTCAACAGGAAATTCATCAGGCGCTGGAGTCCAACCCCATGCTGGAGGTTGACGAATCCCAGGACGCCGATGGCAGTGACGCCAGCTTCGACAACGACAGCAGCGAGTCAAACTCCCAGTCGGACAGCGGCAAGGACAAGTCCAGCAATAACTCAGATGACACCGGTGACAGCTTCGCCGAACAGTCATCTTCCGATGCGTCTTACGAAGCCAGCGGCGACGAATCGCACTGGGAAGACAGTATCCCGGAGCAGCTGACTGTTGACACCAACTGGGATGACATCTATCAGAACAGCTACACCAGCGGCAGCCCGGCCCCGGACAATGATGAATTTGAGTCCCGTGATGCCGCCTCCGAATCGCTGCAGGACCACCTGCTCTGGCAGTTGAATCTGACCACCATGTCAGACACCGATCGGCTCATCGCCATGGCCATCATCGACGCAGTGGATGCCAACGGCCAGCTCAGCGCCAGTCTGGACTCCATTCTGGAGGGGCTGCAGGAGCATCTGGAGATTGAAGAAGACGAAGTGTTGGCGGTACTGCACCGGATCCAGCACTTTGACCCGGTGGGTGTGGCTGCCCGCGATTTATCCGAATGCCTGCTGATCCAGCTCAATCAGGTACCAGAGACAATGGTCAACGACGCCATTCGCAATGCGCGCACGCTGGTCAAGGACCACCTGCCTCTGCTGGGCAACCGCGACTATGCCCAGGTTATGCGCCTGACCCGGCTCAAGGAACCCGAACTCCGTGATGCCATCGCCATCATCGAAAAGCTGGATCCGCGACCCGGCGCCGACATCGCGCCCTCCTCCGCTACCTACATTGTGCCGGATGTGTTTGTCACCAAGGACCCGCGCAGTGGCCGCTGGCGCGTTGAGCTGAACCCCGAAACGGCTCCCAAACTGCGCATCAATGCTGACTATGCCTCTCTGGTAAAACGCTCGGAGAACAGCACAGACAATAACTACCTGCGCGACAACCTGCAGGAAGCACGCTGGTTTCTGAAAAGCCTGCAGAGCCGCAACGAAACCCTGCTCAAGGTTGCCAGCCGCATAGTCGAGCACCAACAGGGTTTCCTGGAGAAAGGCGAAGAGGCCATGAAACCCCTGGTCCTGCATGACATCGCAGAAGCCGTGGAAATGCACGAATCAACCATTTCCCGGGTGACCACACAGAAGTACATGCACACACCGCGTGGTATCTTCGAACTTAAATATTTTTTCTCCAGCCATGTCAGCACGGCCGGTGGCGGGGAGTGTTCGTCCACGGCCATTCGTGCCCTGATCAAAAAGCTGGTGGTGGCGGAAAACCCACGTAAACCATTGAGCGACAGCAAAATCACGCAGTTGCTTGAAGAACAGGGTATCAACGTCGCCCGACGAACCATCGCCAAGTACCGGGAATCGTTGTCTATACCGCCGTCCAATGAGCGAAAACGACTGGTCTAGCGCATTGCCAGCGGCAGGCCAAGGTTCTAGAATGGCAGCCATCGGAAGATTAGGAAGCCCTGATGCAACTGAGCACAATTCTTAGCCCTGAACGCACCGTCTGTAATATGCCGGGTGTCAGTAAAAAACGTTTTCTGACATCCATCAGTGAACATATCGCAGAAAGCAGCAGCAGCCTGTCAGCAGACGCCATCTATAATGCCTTGTTGGCGCGCGAGCAACTGGGCAGCACGGGCATCGGCAATGGCATTGCCATACCTCATTGCCGGGTTCAGGAGTGCACGCAGATTATCGGCACACTGGTACAACTGGACGAAGGCATTGATTTTGATGCCATTGATTCGCAACAGGTGGATCTGCTGTTCGTGCTGATCGTGCCAGCTGAAGAAACCGACGAACACCTGCGTGTGCTGAGTGGCCTGGCGCGACTGTTCCACCAGGAAACGTTTTGTCAGGCACTGCGCGATGCCAGTAGTAGCGATGAGCTTTACCAGACGGCGATACGCTTCAGCGAGCAATCTCAAAGCTGAGCACCGTCAGGGCCCGGTCGTCGCAATCCGCTGACAGCAAAATCAAATCCAGACCTAATTAAGGCAGGCGAGCAATTGTGAGACTCCTGATCGTAAGCGGCCGCTCCGGTTCCGGCAAAAGCACCGCATTAAACATGCTGGAAGATCATGGCTACTACTGTATCGACAATCTGCCCGCCAGTTTGTTGCCGGCCTTTATCACGCGAATCTCCAGCGAAACTGTGGCCCTGCCTCGCGTTGCAGTCAGCATCGACGCCCGCAATATTCCTGATGACCTGAAGAAAGTGCCTCAGATTATTGTTGATCTGCAGGCATCCAGAATTGACACCGAAATTATTTTTCTGGATGCCAACAGCCCCACCTTGATCAAACGCTTCAGTGAAAGCAGACGCAAACATCCCTTGACCACCGAAAGCATCGGCCTGCGTGAAGCCATCAACAAAGAGCGTGAAATGCTGGAGCCAATTGCGGCACTGGCAGGTCTTTCCATCGACACCAGCACGATGTCGGTTCATGAATTACGTGCCACCGTACGAGCGCGCGTGGTTGAGAAGAAAGATTCGTCGCTGGCACTGATGTTCGAATCATTCGGCTTTAAAAATGGCGTTCCCATTGATGCCGATTTTGTTTTTGATGCCCGCAGCCTGCCTAACCCCTACTGGGACCCGGCACTTCGACCGTTGTGCGGACTGGATGAGCCGGTCAGCCAGTATTTGTCGAGCCAGGACGACGTCAACGCCATGCAGACTGATATTTTTCAGTTTCTGGAAAAGTGGTTGCCACGCATAGAGCGCAGTAATCGCAGCTACCTGACTGTGGCCATCGGGTGCACCGGCGGCCAACACAGATCCGTGTACCTGTGTGAACGTCTGAAGCAGGCATTTACCGGCCGTATCAGTAACCTGCAGGTTGTGCACCGGGAACTCTCACGCAAGGAGGCTGCACAACAGTCATGATTGAATCCACCATCACTATCTGCAACAAGGCAGGCCTTCATGCCCGTGCCGCTGCCCGACTGGTTGGAACCGCCTCGCAGTTCAATAGCAGCGTTCGCATCGGTAACGAGAAACTGGTTGATGGCAAAAGCATTCTGTCCCTGATGATGCTGGCGGCCAGCAAGGGCACGGTGCTCACTATTATCGTTGATGGTAACGATGAAGCCGATGCACTCCAGGCCATCCAGGACCTGGTGAACAACCGTTTTGAAGAAGGCGAGTGACATGAAAGAACCCCGGTTGAACCGGCGCGCCAGGATTGAGCAGCCCGGGCCTGATGATGGCCCTGGCGATATTGCTGACGAAGGCGAAGAGAGCAAAACGCAACGCAAAAAACGCTCGACCGAACTGCAGAAAATGGGTGAAGACCTGTTAAGCCTGAACAAAAAGCAACTGGAGCAGATCGAGGTGCCCGAGCCTTTGCTGGCGGCATTGCGCGAGTACCAGCGCCTGCCCAACCGTCACGAAGCCAAACGACGCCAACTGCAGTTCATCGGCAAACTGATGCGTGGCAGTGACCATGAAAGTATCCGTTTGGCGCTGGAAAAATTACGCACGCCGGATCGTCAGGAGATTCGCCGTGGTCAGGATATCGAACAGTGGGGTGAGCGCCTGCTCAATGGCGATGAAAGCGACGTCCAGGCCTTTGTCGAAACCTGGCCCAGTGCAGAGCGCCAGACCCTGCGCCAGTTGTTGCGCCGATATAGCCAACTGGCAACAACCGCCAGCGAAGCAGAAGAAGAAAAAAGCAGCGAACCGGCCAAGATCCAGCGTCGCCGCCTGCTCGATTACATCAAGACCTGTATCGACTGACAGCCGGCAAGGGGTGTTCAGTTTGCTGCCGGCGCAGTCTTCAGAGAAGGCTTTAGAGAACTCTTCAGAAACGTCCAGCGCAGTGCGTAGTCGTCAAGCAGATGATCAATGCGGACGCTGGCGTCATGATCCTGACCAGGTGTGACCGACAGCAGGGTGACCGGCTCAGCGTCACTGTGTTTATCGTGATGCGTCTGCAGCGCCTGCAGGTATTTGAAACTGTGAGCCGGCGCGACCACCGTATCGCGATCGCGCACAACCAGCAGCGCTGGTGGGTGTTGCTTCAGTTCGGGATCACCGTTCAACAATGCCTGATACGGAAAGGACCCACTGTCACGATATTCCTGCTGCCAGAAACTGGCGCCACCAAGCGCATCAAAGCGTTTCAGATCAAACAAGGCTGCATCAGTCAGCAATGCAGCAAACGCGTCCGGCGAACGCTGCACCGCTTCCGCAGCAAGCAGGCCGCCATGGCTACGACCACTGATCGCGACCCCGCCCTGCTCTGCCAGCCTCTCACGCCGGAAACTGGCAGTGACGGCAAGGACATCGGTTATGCTGTTGTTTCGATACGCCCCGCTACCAGCGGCATGCCACTGCTCGCCATAATCGCCGCCGCCCCTGGGGCCGGCAACGGCATATGAACCGCCACTGGCCATCCATTGCAAACGACTGATAGAGAATGAGGTCTCCATGGGAGCGGCGAACCCGCCATACACTTCCAGCAGCATCGGACCGAAATACCTACCCTCCCTATCTGCCTTACCCGCCAGCCAGACTGGCACCCGAGCGTCATCATCAGCGCGGGCAAAAACCAGTCGGGCCTGCAAATCTCCGACGCCCAGATCAGGCTGATCCTGGGTCAGAATCGTTTGTTGCCGGCTCTGCCAATCGACCAGCTCACTGCGCGGTGGCGTCACTATCCCGCTAAAAGAAACCAGGGCCTGGTGTTGACCCGCTGCCCGGATGGCATCAATCCTGACAGGTGCGGGTAATGCCGGCATCCAGTCTCCAACAATCGGGCGGCCATCCAGGTCAACCATTTTCAGCGTCGACGTGCCGTGCACCAGATACTCCAGTAGCAGTCTCTCCCCGATCCGCCGCGCCGAAAGCAGCGGCGCCTCCGACTCGGGCACCAGCGTACGCGCCCGCTGTTCATCTGCTAGTGTGATGGCACCAGTACCCCGATCACCCAGGGTCAAAAATGCCGGAATGCCCCTGACCATGGCAACGAAATGGCCGGCGTCCTGGCCCGACTGTACCAGCCCCGTCGCTACGCCTGTGCCCACATCGACTCTGGACCATCGCAGCGTTGTTGCGTTGGACTGACCACTCACACCCTTTGCGTCGACTCCCGACACCCCTGCTATCTGCATCAGCAGATGATTGCCGGGCGCCCTGTGCTCCTGCGTTGCGGCATCAGGTTTGATGATGCGCAATTGCTCAATGGTTTGCCCGTCAGCGGCAATAAAGACTGCTTCAGCTGCGCCCGGCGAGTTATTGACGGCAATGCGATAAATGCGCGAATGCCAGTCAGCCCCACTGACCTTGTCGGCCTGTGATTGCCGCTGCGCGGGCGGCACTGACACAGCAAACAGCAACGTGTCACCGGCCTCGCTCCAGGCCAGTTGCTCCGCCGGCAGCGTCCAACCCTCATGGTTGACACTTAACAGGCGTGGCTCTGAGGAGGCTGCCGTTAATGACAGCAGATACCATCTGATTTGCCAGTCGCCGGCGCGCGTTTGTTGATTGATCTGGAACGCCAGCCATTGTAAGTCCGGGCTGATTGATATTTCACCCGGACGGGTGTTGTCGGGAAAAACATCGCCATCAATCAACAGTCGGGCGCCATCGCCGGGTGCGGCGTTTTGGGCCCGGTCACCAACAAACTCTTGATAAGACTGCAGGTACAGGCTGTATTGTGGTTCCAGCCCGCTATTGTAATAAAACAACACCTGTTCCCCGATAATATCAACGACCTGCCATTTCGGGTGATCCCACGCTGCCCGCAGGCGTTCCCGTGTAGCCTGGTACAAGGCCTGGTGCTGTTGCTGCCAGTGACGGACCTGTTGTGCCTGCTGCGTCAGCCACGCGCTGACCCGGGGACGGGTGACAGGTGATTCCAGCCACTGATAGGGGTCGGGGACAACGGTCGATTCCAGCGATGAAGCAGACGGCGACTGCAGACATCCAGACAATACGCTCAGCAATAGCAGCAAACCGCAGCGTCGCATCAGTCAACAGCCCTAGTCTGACTTGAATAATGCCAGCAGGCTTTCGCGCAGCCAGCGATGCGAAGGGTCACTGTCCGACTGACGGTGCCAGTAGAGGTGCAGGTCCAGAGGAGGAACATCAAAGGGCAGCGGCCGCAGCGTCAGGTTGTACTGGGAAGCCAGGAATCGGGGTACCGTCAACACCTGATCGGTACCACTGACCACCTCCGCAGCCACCCGGTAATGTTGCACGCGCAACTGAATGCGACGCTCGGCCTGATGCTTGAGCAATGCCATATCGACTTGACCAAGGCCTTTGCGGCGGCTTGAGACATGAATATGGCGCAGGTTCAGGTACGCTTCCAGTGTCAGCTCCTGGTCTGCCAGCGGGTGCCCCGGGCGCATCGCACAGACATAGTGATCACTGATCAGGGACTGATGCGACACCTGCGTGTCTTCGATCAACGGCACATCAATGGCAAAATCGAGTTCACCTCGCGACAGATGCCTGACCAGTTCATGCCGCTTAGTATAGTAACTCTGCAGCACCAGGTGTGGCGCATTGAGCTCAAAAAACGGGAACAGCCTCGGCAGAATTACGGCTTCGGCGAGATCGGTCATACTGAAGTGATAGGTCCGGTCAGCCGAATCCGGACTGAACTCTTCGCGCTCAAGTACGCTGGCATTCAACAGGCCCAACGCGGCAGACACATTCTGCGCGATACCATCAGCAACCGGCGTCGGCAGCATGCCTTTTGAGGTCCGCACAAACAGCTCATCATTGAATACCCGGCGCAGGCGTGACAACGCATTGCTCACCGCCGGCTGAGTGATCGCCAGCGATTTTGCCGCCTGCGTCAGATTGCGCTCGGTATAGATGGTGTCGAAGACCAGAAAAAGATTCAGATCAATTTTTTTCAGAACGTCCTACCTCACGCCGATGACGTTGTGTGGTGAATTTTCCCCGCAAATAACCAGAGAGACGACTTTTTACAGCCGATTTCTTCCATGTCCTATTCGTTTCATGAATAATAGCTAAAAAAATCGATAATACAAATCAATAACTGGAAAACTTTACATGAGTCAGCTTTATCTGGTGCGTCACGGACAGGCTTCCTTCGGCGCCGTCAATTATGATCAGCTGTCACCACTGGGCTACCAGCAGGCTCAGTGGCTGGGCGAACATTTCCGGGCTCTGAATATTCAATTCGACCGGGTTGTCACCGGCAGTCTTTCACGACAGCAGCAAACGGCGCAGGCCATACTTGACGGCAATGCTCAGTCTCTGCCCCTGAACGTGGACGAGGGTTTTAACGAATTTGATTTTCATGGTCTGGCCAGAATTTATTGCCGGTTCAGTGAAATTCCTGTGCCGGGCACGGCCAACGGCGGACGCGAATTTTTTCAGATGCTGCGTAAAGCCATGATTGCCTGGTCACGCGGCGAATTGCATGCAGTTGACAGTGAACCCGGCGACCTGGCTCTGGAAACCTGGGACCAGTTTCACGACCGCGTCCATGACGCCCTGCAACAACTGATCGCGCGCGAACAGGACGAAACCGTGCTTGCCGTCAGTTCCGGCGGCGCCATGGCCATGGTGCTGAGCCAGGTACTGCATTGCGGCGTAGACACATTGATCAACCTCAACATGCAAACCCGCAATACCGGCGTTCATCATCTGTTCTACAATCAACGCGGGTTTCAGCTGGCAGGTTTTAATGCACTGGCACACCTGCAACAACCGGGACGTATGGATGCGTTAAGCTACACCTGAGCCGCTCCAGAACCACTCCTGAATTCAGGCCGGCCAATTCACCCAATAAAAAAAGGCACTTCCCGACCATGTCAGCAGAAACCTCAAACAACAATCCGTCCTCCCTCACGCCGGCGCAGCATTCGGCATTGCACCAGTGGCTGCAACAAACGCTGCCAGACTACACCGGGCATTTTGATCTGGAAAAATTCGCTGCAGGTCAATCCAACCCCAGCTTTCTGCTCAACACCGGCACTCACAAATATGTGTTGAGACGAAAACCCGCAGGTGAATTGCTGGCATCAGCACATGCAGTGGACAGGGAGTTCCGACTGATCAGCGCCCTGCAGCACACCGATGTGGCAGTGCCGACAGCGGTCGCATTGTGCGAAGACGACAATGTCATCGGCAGCATGTTCTACCTGATGAGTTATGAGGACGGCGATATCCTGTGGGACCCCAGTCTGCCAACAACGCCAGTTGCCCAACGCTACGATTATTATCGTGCGCTGGTGGAGTCGCTGGCCCGACTGCACCGGGTCGATTATCACGTGCTGGGCCTGGACGATTTCGGACGCCCGGGGAATTATTACGAGCGTCAATTGTCACGTTGGAGCAAACAATATCAAGCGTCGGCAACATCGGAGTTGCCACAAATGGATGCCCTGATTCAATGGCTGCAGCAGCATCTGCCCGAGGATGACGGCCAATGCAGCATCATTCATGGTGACTACCGGCTGGACAACGTTATTTTTTATCGTGGCGAGGCAAAAATTCGCGCCGTACTGGACTGGGAGCTGGCTACGCTGGGGCACCCCATGGCCGATCTGGCTTACTATTGCATGGCACTGCGATTGCCGCGCAGTGGTGAAATGCAGGGATTACATGGAGAAGACCTGACAGCGCTGAACATTCCCGACGAAAATGCCATTATTTCGCACTATTGCGACGTACGCGGCATCGATAAACCGGCCCACTGGACGTTCTACCTGGCGTTCAGCTTTTTCCGGCTGGCAGCGATTCTGCAGGGTGTCTACAAGCGCGGACTTGATGGCAATGCGTCCAGCGACAAGGCACTTCGCATGGGCCGTCTGGTAGCTCCTCTGGCGGCACAAGGCCTGAAAACAACACTGGAAGACTAGTTGATTAACGGCCTGCACGCCCCTGCTATGCACATCTGGTGTTTAGTGCTACCATCAAAAAAAATCAATAAAAACCGAGGGTAAGGCATGCGCGACGAACATGCACGAGCGTACTGGAAAGCCAACGTCCGGATTTTAACCATCCTGATGAGCGTCTGGTTTTTTATCTCATTTGTCTGCGGCATCCTGCTCGCCGACTTTCTCGACAACTTCCGCTTTGCCGGTTTCAAACTTGGCTTCTGGATCGCCCAGCAAGGTTCCATCTACGTCTTTGTTATCCTGATTCTTGTTTACCTGGTGTGGATGGACCGACTTGATGCACGATACACGCGTGACAAAAACAAATCCGGTCAGTCGACTGACACTCAGGAGGATCAGGCATGAGTGTTCAGATCTGGACCTATATATTTGTTTTTCTTTCCTTCAGTCTTTATATCGGCATCGCCATCTGGTCACGCGCCGCCTCCACCAATGATTTTTATGTCGCTGGCGGCGGCGTGCATCCACTGGCCAATGGCATGGCAACGGCGGCCGACTGGATGTCCGCGGCGTCGTTTATTTCCATGGCCGGACTGATTTCCTTTCTCGGTCGCGACGGTGCCTTCTACCTGATGGGCTGGACCGGCGGTTACGTATTACTGGCCCTGCTGCTGGCACCCTACCTGCGCAAGTTCGGCAAATTTACCGTCCCCGACTTCATTGGTGATCGTTATTATTCAAACAGCGCGCGCCTGGTCGCCATTTTCTGTGCCATTTCTGTATCGTTCGTTTATGTTTGCGGCCAGATGCAGGGCGCCGGCATCGTCTTTTCCCGCTTCCTGGAAGTGGATATCACCACCGGTGTCATTATCGGCATGACCATCGTGTTTTTCTACGCCGTCATGGGCGGCATGAAGGGCATCACCTACACGCAGGTTGCGCAATACTGCGTGCTTATTTTCGCCTATCTGGTGCCAGCTATCTTTATTTCTCTGATGATGACCGGCAACCCGATACCACAGCTTGGTTTTGGCTCAGAGCTGACGCCGGAATACGGCGGCGGCTACCTGCTGGACAGGCTCGACAACCTGAGCACAGACCTGGGCTTTGCCGCGTATACGGAAGGCCTGCGCCCGACCCAGGACGTGTTTTTTATCACGGCAGCGCTGATGTTTGGCACTGCCGGTCTGCCGCACGTCATCATCCGTTTCTTCACCGTGCCCAGTGTGCGTGACGCGCGCAAATCGGCCGCTTATGCGCTGATTTTTATTGCCATTCTGTATACCACGGCACCGGCAGTGGCAGCGTTTGCCAAAACCAATTTGTTAAACACCGTCAACAACGCCAGTTATGAAGCGCTTCCCAGTTGGTTCGGCACCTGGGAAACAACCCAGCTTATCGAATTCAATGACCGCAACGCGGACGGTATCGTGCAATACTCGGGTGATCCCGGGGTTAATGAACTGACCGTTAACCGTGACATCATGGTGCTGGCAAATCCAGAGATTGCCGGCCTGCCCAACTGGGTGGTGGCGCTGGTGGCTGCCGGCGCACTGGCGGCGGCGCTGTCGACCGCAGCCGGATTGTTGCTGGTCATCTCGACCGCGGTATCCCATGACCTGCTCAAGCGTAGCCTGATGCCTGGCATCACGGAAAAGCAGGAGCTGCTATATGCACGCCTTGCCATCTTTGTTGCCATTCTTATCGCGGGTTATTTTGGTATCAATCCGCCCGGTTTTGTTGCCGAAGTCGTGGCATTTGCCTTTGGTCTTGCCGCTGCATCATTCTTTCCAGCCATCGTGCTGGGCATATTTTATCGACGCATGAACCGGCAAGGCGCGATCTCCGGCATGCTGGCGGGCTTTTTCTTTACCGCGGCGTACATCGTGTATTTCAAGTTCATCTCTCCGGAGAGCAGCAATGCCGAGCACTGGTGGCTTGGTATATCTCCAGAAGGCATCGGCACACTGGGCACGCTGGTCAATACCGTCGTGGCATTGACCGTCAACCGGTTCTATCCGGCACCACCAAAAGCGGTACAGGATATGGTTGAGGAGATTCGCCTGCCGAACTGAAATCAGTCGTCAGAGACACTGATAGTTGGTGCGGTCTGCCTAGCCGCATCCATCTCTGTAACCTGAGCCAGCAGGCGTTGAGCGAGTTTATGGTAAGCCCTGGCAACGTCGCCATCGGGCCGGGACACCAGGATGGGTGTGCCGGCATCGGTATGTTCGCGAATGGACAGGTCCAGTGGCAGAGAGCCAATAACATGGACCCCGTAGTCCTGCGCCAGTTGCTCACCGCCGCCCTCACCGAAAATCGCTTCAGCATGTCCGCAATTGGAACAGATATGGATTCCCATGTTTTCCACGACACCGAGCAACGGCACATCCACTTTGCGAAACATTTCGATACCCTTGCGCGCGTCCAGCAACGCCACATCCTGTGGCGTGGTCACAATCACAGCACCGGTCAGACGCACCGATTGTGACAGGCTGAGCTGGATGTCACCGGTGCCGGGAGGCATATCAATCAGCAGATAATCCAGTTCTGACCACAGGGTAAACTTGAGCATCTGATTGAAGGCACCCACGATCATCGGTGCACGCCAGACCATAGCGGTGCTGCCCTCAACCAGATACCCCATGGAGTTGGTCTCCAGACCACAGGCCCGGATGGGTCGCATGTATTTTTTGTCGACAATTTCTGGCCGGGTACCTGAAGCCACGCCCAGCATTGTGGGTTGACTCGGTCCGTATATGTCAGCATCCAGCAGACCGACACGGAACCCCTGCTGCTGCAGCGCCACCGCCAGGTTGACGGCTGTGGTGGATTTCCCGACACCTCCCTTGCCCGATGCGATACAAATTATGTGCTTGATTTTAGAAAGATTATCCACGCGAAAAAGGCTCCTGCTATATACCATAAGACTTGATTACAGACCCGCCCGCGACACACGGGCATCACCGCGGCGGCACGATTGAAACTTGATCTCGGGCCGTATTCCATGTTCTATTAAGCGCCTGATAGGCCTGACTGCATTAATGGATCCTCACATCATGTCTGAATATCGTTTCCCAAACCTTCTCAGAGGGCTGGCTGCTATCGCAGCAACCAAAACCTGCCGCTGGGCCGGGCTGGGATTACTGGGCTCTTTGATCACATCGCTGGGCGTCCAGGCGCAATCCATCGATCCATTGGCGGCGGCCCAGGAAAGCTTTGAAAATCCGGTCAAGTACGCGATCTACTCGGCCGCCTGGCATCTTAACAGTAACGCCGGGCTTCGTGTTGTGGCACAAAACCAGAGCGAATCAGCCATCAGACTGGAAAGCATCCTGTTTCGTGACGAAACCGGTGAGCAGACAGATGCGAAGTTGCAACTGGACATGGTGGTGCCCGCACAGGCGTGGGCAGAGGTCGAGTTACCTTATCAGGACCTGTTGTCTGGCAATGACTGCGTTGATCGCACCATGGAAGACGACTGGAAGCTGGTGGAGATTTCCAACTATACGCTTAACCCGTCAGTGCGCGGGCTGATTATCGAGAACACGCGCTCCTTCCGAATCTATCAGTGTGTCCGTAATGTTCATACCGTGTGGACGTCGCCTGAAGATGGCACTGAACAGTCACAGAATCAGTGGCTGATGTACCACTTCGAACGCCTGCCGCTGGACTGAAAAGCGCTTGCGGCAACAACTAAAAGCGCCTGCGGCTCCGCCAACGCCCCGTTCGCGACCGTCAATTTCCCAGCTGTCGGGCCTCACGCACCAATGTGTCCTTGCGTGCCTCAAGCTCTGAGATCAACGATTTCTGCAGCGGCTCTACGGTCTGCCCCTGTGCATCAACATTTTCATATTTAAGCTGCTCGCTGGCCAGCATCTGCAGGAGCTCTTCCGCCGCCGTAATGGCTTCCGCAAGCTTGGCATTGGCCTGCTCGCGCCGCTGAATTCGGGCATCCGCTTCCACTACTTCGCGTTCAAGCGCCGCAATTCTCTCATTTTGCTCGCTCAGCATGCGCGCCCGGTCCGCAGCTTCCTGCTGACTTTGCAGGGCTGCCGCCTGACGCGCCCTGGCGGCCGCTTCGCGCTCCGCCTCGGCTCTGGCCTCTGCCTGCACAGCACGCTCTCTCTCTACCCGCTCAAGCTCTGCTCGCAGCTCTCGCTCTGACTGCTCAGCGGCCAGTCTGGCCTCCTGCGCCTGCTGCGCCCGCGCGGCCATGGCACGAGCCTCCGCTTCAGCCGCTGCAGCCTCCTGCTGGGCCTGCATAGCCTCCTGTTCGGCGCGCGGCCCGGCGCAGGCAGACAGCGCCAGCAGCAACACCAGGCCGCTCAGGCGCAGTGGTCGCAAGAAGCCGCCCAGGCGCAATGGTCTAAGTAAGGCGTTATTCATTAGCATACCCTTCAAATACATCGAATCCAGCGTGTACTTTATAATGACTGAGGTCACGCTGACCAGTGCCACACAACGAATCAGCCAAAAACCATTGATTTACTGACTCTAACCGATGACGGCACTGAAAATTCATACGCAATTACTTTATAATTGTGACTCAATATTGAATCCTACGCTCCGGCAAACCCCCAGGCCCTGCACTATGACCGCACCCAGTACCCGGCAACCTCGCACACGGCGGCGACACATCTGGCGCTTACTGTCAGTGTTGCTGCTGGCAGGTGTGTTGCTGGTACTCAGTGCGCTTAGCCTGAGCCCCAGCGTCCCACACCCGGGTGCTCTCAGCAGCAGCGATATACGCAACATAGAACAACTGATCGTCGACAACAGTCCGGAGCAGTTTCGCAGTCGAGGCGAACGCCAATTACAACTGAATGCCGACGAGTTAAATCTACTGACAGCGTTTGTTCTGGCCAATGTGCCACAGGCGCGGGACATTGCCACGAGATTCAGCCTGGACGATGACACGGCTCAGGCATGGATGAGTATTCCGCAACACCTGGGGCCCTTCACGGTTTACCTGAACCTGCACGCGCAGTTTGCTCAGGATCAGGGACGGGCAAGGCTTATGTCCCTGCATGCGGGCTATCTACCGATCCCGCGACGAATCATGCGTGGCGCCGAAAATATGCTCGGCGACAGGCTCGAATCAGCCAGTGCAGTGAACCAGGAGTTGGCTGAGCTGCGTCATGGCATCAGTTCTGTTGCCCTCAGCAATGATCGGTTACACCTGACGCTGCAATGGGAACCCGCCGTGCTCGAACAGTTACGGGCACAGGCACGGCAATTTTTCATGACCGATGAGGACCGTCAGCGTCTGCTAGGCTACTACACCTTTATTGGCGATATCGCGCGCCAGGCTGCACCCGAAGGCTCCACCGTATCGCTGCACAACTTCATGCCCGACCTGTTTGCCCGCGCCGGTGAACGCTCAGCCAACGGCAGTGCCGTTGCCGAGAATCGCAGTCTTTTACAGGCACTGTCGCTGTATGTTAACGACATCAGTGTTCGCGAATTACTGGACGGCATACCTGATGACAGCGTGTATGCCCCTCCGGCGCTGCGTGTCACGCTTTACCAGCGGCACGATCTGGGCCGGCACTTTGTAAGCGCGGCAGCCATCACAGCGTCCGCTGGCGTCGGTATCGCCGAGGTTCTGGCGAACAGTAAAGAAGTGTATGATGCGCGCTACACCAGCGGTTTCAGTTTCAGCGACATGACCGCCAACGTCGCGGGACTGACTCTCGGCGAGGCCGCTACAGAAAGCGAAACCAGTGCGCGCGCGCTGCAAATCTGGTTGCGAGATGCCCGTGCCGAATCGGGCTATATGCCGGAGCCTGACAGTGTCGGTGATGGCATGTCTGAAGAGGCCTTTGCTGAACATTACAGCGACCGTAACAGTCCGATGTATCAGAACAGGCTGCAAGCCATCGAGGCCAGAGTCAGCGCCCTGCCCCTTTATACACGTCCGGACACAAATCAGGACGCGGGGACACCATAACAGCCAGAACAGGCCCTCACGCCTCGCTGCAACAGCCTATCAGGGAATAACAGAAAATGAGCAAAAACAAAGAGCAAGGGTTTAGCACTCGCAACCTGCATGCTGACCGCGCCGACAAACCTGAACATGGCGTGCTGCATAAACCCATCCATACGTCGGTGGCCTACACGTACGACGACGCCCGCGACCTGGCAGCAGTATTCCAGGGCAAAATGGCCGGCTTCAGCTACGGCCGTCAGCAGAATCCCACTGTCAACGCGCTGCAGGCACGCATTACAAAAATGGAACAGGGCCTGACCAGCACCGCATTTGCCACTGGCATGGCAGCCATTGGCTCCACCCTGTTTGCCTTGTTGCGTGCCGGCGACCATATGATTGCCAGTACCTTTCTGTTCGGTAATACCAACAGCCTGTTCAATTCGTTCCGAAATTTTGGTATCGAAGTCAGCTTTGTTGACACCACCAGCGCCAGTGCCGTGGCAGCCGCCATTCAGGACAACACACGCCTGGTGTTTACCGAGACCATAGCCAACCCGGTCACTCAGGTCGCCGATCTGGAAGGCATCGGCCAGCTGTGCCAGCAGCACGGGCTGATCTACCTGGTGGACAATACCATGACGTCGCCCTGGCTGTTCCAGCCTGTCAGCGTCGGTGCCAGTTTTGTTGTCAATTCGCTGACCAAAACCATCGGCGGCCATGGCAACGCCCTGGGCGGCATGCTCACTGACACCGGCCTGTTCGACTGGAGCAGTTACGACAACATTTTTGATAACTATCGCAATGGCGATGTCAGGCTCTGGGGTACGACACAAGTGCGAAAAAAAGGGCTGCGCGACTTTGGCGCCACCTTAGGCCCGGAGGCAGCACACCATCTCGCCATCGGCTCAGAAACCCTGCCGCTGCGGATGGACCGTACCTGCGACAATGCCCAGTCGCTAGCGGAGTTCTGCGAAAAAAATCCGGCCATCAAGCAGGTCTATTACCCTGGTCTGCCACATCACCCACAACACAAAAGAGCCACCTCACTTTTTAAAAAATACGGCTCGATCATGAGCATTGACCTGGCCGACCATATCGATTGCTTCGACTTCCTGAACCGGCTGCAATGTGTGGTCTCGTCCAGCAACCTCGGCGATACTCGCACTCTTGCGATACCGGTTGCGCACACGATTTATTATGAAATGGGTGCAGAGCGTCGGGCATCCATGGGTGTCAGCGATAACATGATTCGCCTGTCGGTTGGCATAGAGGACATCGATGACCTGCTGCAGGACTTCAGCCAGGCGCTCAGTTAGCATTTAAAGAGGACAGACCCGGACATGATCACGCTGTGTCATCATCACGATATAGAGGAAGGGCGCGCCAAGGGCTTCGAAGTCAGTGGCAAATATGTTTTTGCGGTTAAAAAGGATGACCGCATTTACGTCTACTACAACTACTGCCCACACCTGGGCACGCCGCTGGAGTGGCTGGAAGATCAGTTCATGGATCCGGATGGCACCTTTATACAGTGCGCCACCCATGGCGCACTGTTTGTTGTGGAAGACGGTCAGTGCATTTCCGGCCCGTGCCGAGGCAAGTCGTTGAAAACCATTCCGCATGAAAACGGTAATGGTTTTATCATGGTCAATGAAAATGACATCGCTCTGCTCGGGCGCATTTGACTGACCATTCCGGCGTTAATCAGGACAGGGCCCGTTGCAGGCGCTCGGCTGCCAGTTCCAGCCGGGGCATGGCGTTGGTAAACGCAAAACGCACGTAAGTGTTAGCGTTATGGGCACCAAAATCAGTACCGGGAGTTACCGCAACACCGTGTTCCTCCAGCAACATGCGACAGAGCGCTTCACTGTCGTCTGCAAAACGCTCAATGCCGGCGTAACAATAAAATGCACCGTCCGCCTGCCAGGGCAGCGAAAAACCCATCGACCGCAGTGCGTCACAGAGAAAGTCACGCCGCTGCCGAAAAGCGGCCCGACGCTGCTCCAGCACTTCAATCACATCGTCATCAAAGGCGCGCAAGGCTGCATGTTGAGCTGGCGTCGGTGCAGCAATAAACAGGTTCTGCGCCAGCACATTGGCAGGGGCAGCCAGTGACTGTGGCACCACCAGCCAGCCAACCCGCCAGCCAGTCATACCAAAGTATTTGGAGAAGCTGTTGACCAGCAGATTATTCGGGTGGCAGCGCAACGCCGTGGGCAGATTGCCCAGCGCGCACGAATCAGCTGGACTGTCAGGGTAATCCAGCCCCTGGTAAATCTCATCCATCAACAAATGCACACTGTGTTTTGCCGCCCAATCGCTCAATGCCTGCACCTCCGTCGGCGGTATCACGGCACCGGTCGGGTTAGCGGGCGAGGCCAGCCACAACCCTTTAACGGACGGATTATAGGCCAGATCAAGCTGCGCTAAAGAAGGTGCCGGCTGGCCCGGAGACGCCGGCGGAATCAGCACCGCCTTGCCGCCAACCAGGTGCACATAATTGCGATTACAGGGATAGGATGGATCCGGCATCAGCACCGTGTCACCGGCATTCAGAAGTAGGTTGGCAGCCAGCACCAGAGCGCCGCTGGCACCGGGAGTCACCAGGATTCGGGACGGGTCTACGTCAACGCCGTGATGGTCAGCATAGAATCGGGCAATCCGCTCGCGCAAAGCCGGCAGACCCGCTGCCGGTGTATAGGCGGTATGCCCCTGCTGTAGTGCCCTGACTCCAGCCGCAACAATCTGTGGTGCGGTGGCAAAATCCGGCTCCCCGACTTCAAGGTGCACAATATCCACACCGCTTTGCTCAAGCTGCCGGGCACGATCGAGCACGTCCATGACACGAAAGGGATTGATGAGACGGTTTCGGTCGGCCGCCTCCGGTCTGAAATCTGACATATTAACCCTGCATAATGCCCGATAGCCGCGAATAGCGGTGAGCGATCTCAAGAGCGGCGAACATAGCATTTTTTGTAGCTTGGGCGCCAATAATCTGGTAGTTTACTGCGCTTGCCGTCTCAGACCCGTCTGCACCGGAGCGTGCTGCACATGATTCGGCTCTGTTTCTGTTGGCAAGCGCGCAGGATCGCGCTACTGTTGAGAGTACAATTCTGGCCACGCTGGCCCGCACTCCGGATCCTTTTACCGGCTTGCGATCACCGGGGATAAGGCGTCAGAATTCTGGAAAACCCGCGAGGGTATGAGGCCTGGTTCACCATGTCCAAGAAAGAAACACCTGCTGTTAGTGCGTCCGTTCTCAAGAACTTCACTCCCTATAAAGTCAAGAAGGGAGAAGAGTACATGAACGAGCCACAGAGAGAACATTTCAAGATGATTCTGCGTCAGTGGCGCAACCAGTTGATGGAAGAAGTCGACCGCACTGTGCATCACTTGCAGGATGACGCGGCCAACTACCCTGATCCGGCCGATCGCGCCACCCAGGAAGAAGAATTCAGTCTGGAGCTGCGAACACGTGACCGTGAGCGCAAGCTGATCAAGAAGATCGACTCTACGATCGAAAAGATTGCTCAGGATGACTACGGATTCTGTGAATCCTGTGGCATCGAAATCGGCATCCGTCGTCTGGAAGCACGTCCGACTGCAGACAAGTGCATCGACTGCAAAACCCTGGACGAAATTCGCGAGAAGCAGTGGGGCGCCTGATTTTCCTGAGATGACAGTCGCCAGCGACCACATCATCGGCCGGTTCGCCCCATCACCCAGTGGTGCTCTTCATTTTGGTTCCCTGCTCGCCGCTCTGGCGAGCTTTCTCGATATCCGCTCACGCGGCGGTCAATGGCTGCTGCGTATGGAAGACCTGGATCCCGCCCGTGAACCTGAAGGCGCTGCCGATCAGATTTTACGGATTCTGGAAGATCTTGCCCTTACCTGGGACGGACCCGTTCTGTATCAAAGCCAGCGTATTGACGCCTACGAGGCGGCCATGATCGAGCTGTCAGAACGCGGACTGACTTACCCCTGCGACTGCTCCCGGCAGCGAGTCCGGGCAATGGGAGGCATTTACGACAATCTCTGCCGCACCCGACAATCCCCACCGGTCGGCAGCAGCGCAACCCGGTTCAAAGTACCGGCACAGAACTACACCTTCGACGACCGCATTCAGGGTCATTATCAGCAGGACCTGATTCACGAATGCGGCGATTTTGTCTTGCGTCGGCGTGATGGCCTGATCGCTTACCAGCTCGCCGTGGTGGTGGATGATGAATGGCAGGGCATTACCGATATCCTGCGCGGACATGATCTGCTGGATTCAACACCCAGGCAAATGGCATTGCAACAGGCACTGGGATATCAGCAGCCAGATTATGCACATATCCCGGTCGCGACCAACCAGAGTGGCCAGAAGCTCAGCAAGCAACACTTTGCCCGCCCCCTGCAGCGAGACAGCGCGACAGATTATCTTTACCAGGCACTGACATTCCTGCACCAACAGCCTCCACTCGGGCTGCGCAACGCCCCTCCGTCAGAACTGGTCGCGTGGGCAATAACAAACTGGGATATACAGCATGTGCCCAAGTTAGCTACTATCCCTGTCAATTCTTCGTACAGCTGACGACGGACACCATGTATATTCCACCCTCAACGCTGATATTTCTGGTATTTACCTACCTGCTGTTTCTGCTTAGCGTCGACTGGGCACTGAATGCCGATGGCGCCTGGTATCGACCCTTTGTCATCTGCTTTGCCGTCATTGCTCTGGCCGCATGGGCCTATCGGGAACAGAACGTCGATGAGCTTTGAACTCAGCACCCTGTTTGCCATCGGGATCGGCTATCTGGTCATTCTGTTTGGCATCGCGTTTATTACCGAAAAAGGCTGGATTCCTGAAAGAATTGTCCGCCACCCGATCGTGTATGTGTTGTCTCTGGGTGTGTTTGCCAGTGTCTGGTCCTACTTTGCGGCTACCGGCAACGCCTTTCGCGATGGCTTCGGCTACCTGGCACCGTTTATCGGGATCTCGCTGGCATTCCTGCTGTCCCCCATTTTCCTGCGCCCCATTCTTAACCTGACCAAAACCTATCAACTGAGTTCACTGGCAGACTTGCTCGCGTTTCGTTATCGCAGTCCCTGGGCGGGCACGCTGACGACGCTGGTGATGATGATGGGCGTGATGCCACTGCTGTCTTTGCAGATAGAAGCGGTTGCCAATATTGTTGGCCTGCTGTCACCTGATGCGTCACAAACCACGCTGGCTTTGAGCTTCTGTATCCTGATCACGCTGTTCGCCATTTTCTTTGGCACCGGCAAAGGCTCCGGTCGGGAACGCCATGAAGGCCTGGTCATGACCATCGCCTTCGAGTCACTGGTCAAGCTGATCGCTTTGCTGCTGGTCGGTGGCTTTGCCGTCTACACCGGGTTCGGCAGCATGGATGCTATGGATCAGTGGCTTCGGGAACAACCAGAGCTGCTTCGACGCTTAAAGGAACCCGCTGCACCGGGAACGTTCCAGGTCATGGTGCTGGTATTTTTTACCGCCGCTGTTGCCACGCCACAAATGTTCTACATGACCTTTCATGAAAACAATCACCCCCGCGCCCTCACCATCGCCAGCTGGGGATTGCCGCTATACTTTCTGTTGCTCAGCCTGCCAGTGTTACCCATTCTCTGGGCCGGACTCAAAGCCGGCAGTGCCAACCCGATGGAATACTATACGGTAACATTGGGCATGGATTATGGCTCGGAACTGTTTACCCTGATTGGTTTTGTCGGCGGCCTGTCCGCGGCCAGCGGTCTGATTATTGTCATCACCCTGGCACTGTCGACAATGTGCCTGAACCATCTGATTCTGCCGGTATGGCAACCAACCGCCAAACAGGACATTTATCGCTGGCTGCTGTGGAAACGGCGACTGCTGATTACCGCGCTGATCTGGGGCGGATTCCTGTTTTACTACATGCCCAGCGACAATCAGAGCATTCGCGCCGTCAGCAATATCGGCCTGATCGGCAGCCTGCAGTTCCTGCCCGCCATCATCGCATTGCTGTACTGGCCTCGCGGCAACAAAAAAGGTTTCATGGCAGGTCTGGCATTTGGCACCGCCATCTGGTTTCTGTTTCTGGTTCTGCCGGTCATCACCGGCACCAACTTTGTCACCCTGGGCGACCTCAACACCCGCGAAATCGTGGCACTGTCTCTGGTCTGTAATGTCGCCATGTTCATGCTGGTATCGGTGATGACACGCAGCTCCAAAGAGGAACGAATTTCCGCCGACATCTGTTCAGTCGACAACCTGCGCCGCCAGCGACGTGCCGGCCTGCGCGCATCATCGCCGCAGGAATTTATCAGCCAGCTCACCAAACCATTGGGCGAACGCACGGCTACGCGGGAAGTCATGCAGGCGCTGCGTGACCTGAACATGGAGCGACAGGACACGCGTCCGCATTCGTTGCGCTTACTGCGCAGTCGCCTTGAAGCCAATCTGTCAGGGTTGCTGGGCCCGGCCATTGCGCATGATCTGATTGATCGCTTCCTGCCCTTTTCGTCCAACAGCGAACCCGGCACCACCGACGTCACCACCATCGAAGGTCGCATTGAGGCTTACCGCAGCAATCTGTCGGGTATGGCCTCCGATCTGGACAATCTGCGACGGTACCATCGCCAGATATTGATGGAGCTGCCATTGGGCGTCTGCTCCCTAGGACCAGAAGACCAGATAGTCATGTGGAACCATGCCATGGAAACCCTCACTGGCCTCAAAAGCGACGAGGCTGTTGGCCTGCACATCAGCGAAATCGGCCAGCCCTGGTTCAGCCTGATCAATAACTTCCGCAGTGCCGAATCGGCGCACCTGCACAAGCAATCAGTCAATGTTCAGGGCAACAAACGTTACATCAGCCTGCACAAAGCGGTCATTGAAAAATCTGCCAGCCGGCGCATCCGCCAGGATGGCGTCATTGTGCTATTGGAGGACCTCACTGAAACCGAGTTACTGGAAGAAGAGCTGGCGCACAGTGAACGCCTGGCATCTATTGGCCGACTCGCAGCCGGTGTCGCTCATGAGATTGGCAACCCCATTACCGGCATCGCCTGCCTGGCGCAGAATATCCGTGATGAGACGCAGAATGACGAGTTACGCACCATGGCCCGACAGATCATTGAGCAGACTGACAGAACGTCGCGAATTGTGCAGTCACTGGTCAATTTTGCCCACAGTGGCAGTTACAACAAGACAGAGCGGCGACGTGAAGTGGTCAGCATCACTGAATGCATCGAGGAGGCGATCACGCTGGTCTCGCTGAACAAAAAAGGCAAAGAAATTCGCTTTGACGTCCAGTGTTCCGACGACGCCCGTCTGCTGGGCGACTCGCAACAACTGTTGCAGATTCTGGTTAATCTGATTAACAATGCTCGCGATGCGAGCCCGCAGGGCAGCACCATTGGCATTGAATGCGAACGCATCGCAGCCTCTGTTCAGGTCAGCGTCAGCGACGAAGGCACCGGTATTCCTGATGAACTCAGGGACCGGGTTTTTGAGCCTTTCTTCACCACCAAGGAGCCCGGAGACGGTACCGGACTGGGGCTTGCCCTGGTTTACAGTCTGGTTGAAAACCTTGATGGTCATATTGATATAATGGCCGCTTCAGAGCGCCAGGACTACCCGGGAACACGAGTAATCCTGAGTTTTCCCTGTTATGATGAAAACACACGTGACGGCTGACTTATCCACTTCGGTCGCCGGTAATTGAGTACACACATGACTGCACAGCACAAAGTTCTGGTTGTAGAAGATGAGCAGGTAATCCGCACCGCATTGCGCCGGTTGCTGGAACGCCATGACTATCAGGTCAGCGAAGCAGGCTCCGTGAAAGAGGCGATTGAGCAACTGGGCGACAAACAATTTGATATTGTCATCAGCGACCTGCGCTTGCCCGGGGCACCCGGCACAGACCTGATCCAGGCCACTCGCACTCCTGTGCTCATCATGACCAGTTACTCCAGCCTGCGCTCGGCCATCGACTCCATGAAAATGGGGGCGGTCGACTATATACCCAAGCCATTTGAACACGAAGAGATGCTGCAGGCGGTTGCCCGTATCATCGAGGAAAACGCCAGCCGGCAGCCGGCTGCAAAGTCGCTTGAGCCGCCACCCGAGCCTCCGGTCCCCGGCATGATTGGCAGCTGTCCGCAGATGATGGAATTGTTCCGCCGCATTCGCAAAGTGGCGATGACCAACTCAACCGTACTCATCAATGGAGAGTCGGGTACCGGTAAAGAACTTGTCGCCCGTGCCATTCATCAACTCAGTGACAGACACGAGTCCGAGATGATTTCGGTCAATTGCGCCGCGATTCCTGAAAATCTGATTGAGTCGGAGCTGTTTGGTCACGAAAAAGGCGCGTTTACCGGCGCCACTGCCAATCGCACCGGTCTGGTGGAAGCGGCCAGCGGCAGCACGCTATTCCTGGACGAAATCGGCGAACTCCCGCTGGAAGCACAGGCGCGCCTGCTGCGCGTGCTCCAGGAAAGCGAGATACGCAAAGTCGGTTCCGTGCAGTCGCGCAAGGTCGACGTGCGCCTGGTGGTAGCAACTCACAGAGACCTGAAACAACTGGTCATTGACGGCGACTTCCGTGAAGACCTGTATTACCGAATCAACGTCATGGCGCTGCTGCTGCCTCCCCTGAAAGAGCGTGGCAATGATATTCTGGAGCTGGCGGACGCGATTCTGGCACGCACCTGCAGGCGCCTGAAGTCACCGATGCTGCGCTTCACAGAGGAGGCCACGCAGGCCATCGCCACGTATCCGTGGCCCGGCAATGTCCGGGAACTGGAGAACGCGATCGAGCGAGCAGTCGTGCTGGCGGAGGATGAGGATATAGGCACCGAGTTGCTGGCGATTGACCTGAGCGGTAGCAAACGGGCCATCAGGACCCTGCTGGAACGATCCATGGAGAACCCGGGCGACGCGGATGATGGTGATGCCGCGGAAGAGCTATCCCTGGAGGACTATTTCCAGAAATTTGTGCTCGAGCATCAAGACCAGATGAATGAGACCCAACTGGCAAAGAAGCTGGGCATCAGCCGCAAATGCCTGTGGGAGCGGCGCCAGCGCTTTGGCCTGCCACGCAAGAAGAAACAGGCCTGACACCCTCACCCCAAAACTGTTACCGATACCCATCTACACACAAGGCAAGAGAGATTTAGTAACACTTTGTGTGATCCCGGTCACATTGCCCACCGCCTAAAAAACATAACCAATTGTTTTATATATAAATTAAATTTCTGGCACGCTTCCTGCTCTAGGGTAAGGAATAACAATAAAAATAGACAATAAAAATAACGCTCGATAACAATAAAAATCGCATCAAAATAGGTGCAACCAAACAATAACAATAATCAAAATGGGCAAGTAGACATAAATCAGCATCTTGCTGACGGCTACCGGTACTGTTTTTATAACTCACGCATCAAATTTGGTGCTCCCTGAACAAGAACAAAAAGAAACAATAATAAAAATAATCAAATACCTTCCTTGCGGGGGGGTCGAGTCACCCCCCAGAGCATTTCTCCCTGCAAATCTCTGCAATTCCCTGCAAAGCGCTAGCACTTCAGTGTATTATTAGATCTTATGCCTTTGTCGACCTGACAACGGTGCCGATTGCTATGTGAACGGATACAACATATCTGATGTTAAAAAAGCTTACCCGACTGCTCTTTGGCAACACCACCCCGGATGACGCTGAGCCCACAAGATCTTCAGCACCGGCCAGATCTGTCGACGCACGCGGGACCAAACAAGCAGCAAACAAACAAAACAAAAAAAGCGCCTCCTCCAGGCAATCAGCCAGAAAGCCGGATCGCCACCAGCAATCCTCCAACCCCCGTGATGACCTGCGTCAACTTGACCTCAATATCGACGTCGACAAGGTCACAGTCGTGCCTCGCGAACAACACAACATCTCGCGCAAGGAGATTTCTCCCAGCGCATTAAAGGTGCTGTATCGACTCAATGATGCCGGTTTTCAGGCATTTCTGGTCGGGGGCGGCGTTCGTGACATCCTGCTGGGCGGACACCCCAAGGATTTTGATATATCGACCAATGCCACTCCGGAAGAAGTCAGGGAACTGTTTCGCAACTCCCGTGTTATCGGTCGGCGCTTCAAGATCGTTCACGTTCGTTTTGGCCGTGAAATTATCGAAGTAACAACCTTTCGCGCGCACCACGAAATCGAAACCGAAGTGTCTGAAGGTGAATCACGCAAACACATCAAACACCTGGATTCCGCACATTCCAGCACCGGCATGATTCTGCGTGACAACGTGTACGGCAATATTGCCGAAGATGCAGTTCGCCGCGACTTTACGGTCAATGCGCTGTACTACACCACCAACCACTTCATGATTCTGGATTTTGTGAACGGCCTGCCCGATATTGAACAGCGCCTGATTCGCATGATCGGTGATCCGGAAACCCGTTATCGGGAAGACCCGGTTCGTATTCTGCGCGCCATCAGACTGGCGGCCAAACTCAATTTTGACATTGAGAAAAACACCGAAGAACCCATTCCGCGGCTCGCTACACTGCTGGATTCAATTTCCTCAGCCCGCCTGTTTGATGAAACCGTCAAACTGTTTACCAACGGCAGCGCGGAGAAAACGTTTGCCCTGTTGCGACACTACAAAGTCGCCGACTACCTGTTTCAGCCCACGCTGGAATGCCTGCAGGATGACAACGATGTTGACAGTAAATTGCTGACGCTGGCGTTACGCAATACCGACAATCGACTGGCTGAAGGCAAATCAGTGACACCGGCATTTTTATACGCTGCCCTGTTGTGGCCGCCGCTGCAGTACGACATCCGACAGATGTGTGGCGACAAAGTCCCGACCCTGGGACAACTGCAGGAGTGTGCAGGTGAGGTCATTGTTGAACAACTGCAATTCACAGCCATCCCCAAACGCTTTACCGCCATGATGCGAGAGATATGGGAACTGCAGTTACGCCTGAGCCCACGCAACCGGCGCAGTGTCGAAATCGCCTACACTCACCCCCGGTTCCGCGCAGCCTACGACTTCCTGCTGCTCCGGGAAGCGGCCGGCGAACAGTTGAACGGCCTGGGCGACTGGTGGACACGGTTCCAGCAGGTAGATGCGGACGCACAGCATGTTATGATTGATGCATTACAACCTGCGAAGTCGCCTCGCAAGAAGCGTCGACGCAAACCACGCAAACCGGAGTCCGCTGACTGATGGCCCGCATACCGCGCTATATTGCCGTTGAAGGCCCCATTGGTGTCGGCAAGACCAGCCTCGCCAAACGCCTGGCAGAGACTTTCAACTACGACATCGTGCTGGAAAAACCCGAAGACAATCCGTTCCTGGAGCGCTTCTATCGCAATCCGAAACAGCACGCACTGGCAACGCAACTTTTTTTCCTGTTTCAGCGCGCGCAGCAACTGCAGGAACTCAAGCAGGATGACCTGTTCGAGCCGGTCCGTATCGCCGACTTCCTGATCGACAAGGACATGCTGTTTGCGCGCCAGAATCTGGACCCGGACGAATTCCAGCTCTATCAGAATGTCTATCAGCACCTGACCATTGACGCCCCGGTGCCCGAGCTTGTCATTTATCTGCAGGCCCCGACCCAGATTCTGCTGCAACGTATTCAGAAGCGCGGTATCGCCGCCGAACAGACCATTGAAGCGGATTACCTGAGTCGGCTCAATGATGCCTATACCACGTTCTTCCATTACTACGATCGCTCCCCGCTGCTCATCGTCAACAGCACCGAACTTGACCTGGTGAGACATGATGAAGATTACGAGCAGTTGGTGAATCAGATCATGACAGCCCCCCAGGGCGTGCATTACTTCAATCCCAAACCGACCTTGCTGTGACAACAACGGTCACGCTAAGCTGACATTCGGGAGGCGGCTTTACATGAGTTCACAATCCGCACAAAAACATATCACGCTGAGCACACTCAACAGGATCCGTGCTGACGGGCGAAAATTTGCCTGCCTGACTGCCTACGACGCCTGTTTCGCAGGCCTGCTCAATGATGCCGGCGTCGAGGTCATTCTGGTCGGTGATTCACTGGGCATGGTGCTGCAGGGCCATGACAACACCCTGCCCGTCACCATGGCCGACATGGTCTACCATGTGCAGTGTGTCAAACGCGGCAACAGCACCGCGTTCCTGATGGCCGACATGCCTTTCATGAGTTACTCCTCGGAAACCGAGACACTGGAGAATGCGGCCGCGCTTATGCGTGCCGGTGCCGAGATGGTGAAACTGGAAGGTGGCGCCTGGCTGGCCAGCTCCACCCAGTTACTGGCAGAGCGAGGCATCCCGGTGTGTGTCCATATGGGATTGACACCACAGTCTATCAACCGCATTGGTGGTTATCTGGTTCAGGGCCGCGACCCGATTCAGGCGGAAAACATGGTCAACGAAGCACTGCAACTGCAGGAGGCCGGTGCCAGTATTCTGCTACTCGAATGTGTGCCTGCGGCACTGGCCAGGCGTATCACCGAGACCCTGGACATTCCGGTCATCGGCATAGGCGCCGGCGCCGATACCACAGGCCAGGTTCTGGTACTGCACGACCTGCTGGGCATCTCCCCCATTCGACCCAAATTTGTGAAAAACTTCCTGGCCGAATCAGACAGCGGCATTGCCGGCGCCATCAAGGCCTATGCCGATGCCGTCAAGGGCGGCACATTTCCGGCAGCCGAACACAGTTTTGACTGACACACCGGGGCACTGAAATGCAGATCACTCACCATGTCAAAGAACTGCGCTCGCTGCTCGCCGACGTACGTCGCAGCGGTCAACGGATTGCGGTTGTGCCCACCATGGGTAATCTGCACTCGGGCCATATCAAACTGGTAACAGCAGCGCTGACACGCGCCGACTTTGTGGTCAGTACCATCTTTGTCAATCCCATGCAGTTCGGCCAGAATGAAGACCTCGACAGTTACCCGCGCACACCGGATGCCGACATCGAAAAGCTGCAGACGGCAGGTTGCCACTGCCTGTTTGCACCGCCGGTCAGCGACATTTATCCCAATGGGCTGGCACAGCACACGACGGTGCAGGTGCCCGGCATTTCAGAGCGCCATTGCGGCGCCAGCCGTCCCGGGCATTTTGACGGCGTCGCTACGGTTGTCAGCAAGCTGTTTAACATCGTCGCGCCGGACATTGCCGTTTTTGGCCTCAAGGACTACCAGCAGTTTCAGGTTATCCGCAAAGTCACAGCGGACCTGTGTTTTGACATAGATATTGTTGGCGTTGCTACCGAGCGTGACGCCGATGGACTCGCCCTCAGTTCGCGCAATGGCTACCTGAGCAGTACCGAGAAACAGACAGCGCTGTCGTTGAACCAGACCCTGACCCTGACTGCGCAGCGCATCAGTCAGGGTGAACACAACTATCGCACGCTGGAACAGGAAGCCGCGCAGACTTTACTGGCAAACGGTATTCAGCCCGACTATTTCAACATCTGCCAGGCTGACACGCTGGCTCCAGCAACGGCTGCTGATAAGCGGCTGGTGATACTGGCGGCCGGATTCGTCGGCAAGACCCGATTGATCGATAATATTGAAGTCACCCTGACGGCGTAAACAGGGCCTAATAATAAGGAGAGCATCATGTCGCAATCTCACGTATATCCGGTAAATCCTGAGCAGGCATCACACAGTCTGATCGACAAGGCCGGATACCAGCGCATGTATGAACAATCGATCAACGATCCGGAAACCTTCTGGGGTGAACAGGCCGAACAGTTTCTGGGCTTTTTTCAGCCCTGGAGCAACGTGCTAAGCGGCGACTTCAGCAAGGCTGATGTATCGTGGTTCAAAGACGCCAAACTCAATGCCTGCTGGAATTGTGTTGACCGGCATCTGCCTCAGCGCGCTGATCAGACTGCCCTGATATGGGAAGGTGACGACCCCGCCGACAGCCTTCCCATCACCTACCGTGACCTGCACCTGGCGGTGTGCCGGCTGGCCAATGTGCTCAAACAGCGCGGCGTGAAAAAAGGCGACCGCGTCTGCATTTACATGCCCATGATTCCCGAAGCGGTTTACGCCATGCTGGCCTGCGCCCGTATTGGCGCAATCCACTCTGTCGTGTTTGGTGGCTTCTCGCCGGACGCCATCAAAGATCGAATTCTCGACTCCGATTGTCAGAGCGTGATTACCGCGAATCAGGGAATACGTGGCGGCAAAGTGATCGCGTTAAAGGACAATGTCGATAAAGCACTGGCTAATTGTCCCAACGTACACAGCGTGATTATTGTCAAACGCACCAATGCCGAGGTGTCATTTAAACAGGGACGCGACGTCTGGTATCACGACGCTATCGATCAGGTCGACGATCAGTGCGCGGCCGAAGTCATGGACGCCGAGGACCCTCTTTTCATTCTCTATACGTCCGGCTCAACCGGCAAACCCAAAGGCGTGCTGCATACCACAGCCGGCTATCTGTTGAGCGCAGCCATCAGCCACAAGTACATTTTTGATTATCACGAAGGCGACGTATTCTGGTGCTCCGCCGATGTCGGCTGGGTCACCGGCCACAGTTACATCGTCTACGGCCCACTGTGCAATGGTGCCACGTCACTTGTTTTTGAGGGCGTACCCACTTACCCTGACGCATCGCGCTTCTGGCAGGTCATCGACAAGCATCAGGTGACTATCTTTTACACCGCACCCACCGCGCTGAGAGCGTTGATGAGCATGGGCAATGAACCCGTGCAGGCAACGTCACGGCAATCTCTGCGCCTGCTGGGCTCAGTGGGCGAACCTATCAATCCTGAAGCCTGGGAGTGGTATTACAATGTTGTCGGCGAGCAGCGCTGCCCCATCGTTGATACTTGGTGGCAGACCGAAACCGGTGCCAGCATGATCAGTCCGCTGGCCGGTGTTACCGACCTGAAACCGGGCTCGGCAACACTGCCTTTTTTTGGTGTAAAACCTGAACTGCTGGACGCTGACGGCAACATCATTACCGGTGCCGGCAAGGGCAATCTGGTGATCACCCAGAGCTGGCCCAGTCAGATCCGCACAGTGTTTGGCGATCATCAACGCTGCGTAGACACTTACTTTACCGCCTACCCGGGATACTACTTCACCGGCGACAGCGCGCGTCGCGACGAAGATGGCTACTACTGGATCATTGGTCGGGTCGATGATGTCATCAATGTTTCCGGCCATCGCCTGGGCACCGCCGAAATTGAAAGCGCACTGGTCCTGCATCCGAAAGTGGCGGAGGCTGCCGTTGTTGGCTTTCCCCATGACATCAAGGGTCAGGCTGTTTATGCCTATGTCACGTTAATGCTGGGTGTCGAGGAATCTGATGCCTTGCGCAAGGAGCTGGTCGCGTTTGTAGCCGGGGAAATCGGCGCTTTCGCCCGACCCGATATTATTCAGTTTGCACCGGGCCTGCCCAAAACACGATCGGGCAAAATCATGCGCAGAATTCTTCGCAAAATTGCCGCCAATGAGACTGATAACCTGGGCGACACATCAACACTGGCCGATCCTTCAGTGGTTGAGCAACTAATAGCCAACCGTCACAACCGGTGATCTCAAAGGCAGCCCAGACACACATTTTATTCAACTGATTTTACAGGCAACCATTATGCAGGATCTTGTTATCGTAGCAGCCGGGCGCAGCCCCATCGGCACATTTCAGGGCGACCTCGCTGGCGTCAGCGCATCAGATCTCGGCAGCCAGGTTATCCGACACCTGCTGGGCGCCAACAGCATCAAACCTGAAGACATTGACGAAGTCATTATGGGGCACGTACTGACCGCTGGTTGCGGGCAGAACACCGCCCGGCAGGTAAGCATCAATGCCGGCCTGGGAGTTGAAACACCGGCCATGACCATCAACAAGGTCTGTGGCTCGGGGCTCAAGGCTGTCCACCTGGCCGCTCAGGCCATCATGGCTGGTGATGCAGATATGATCGTAGCGGGCGGCATGGAAAACATGAGCCAGTCCGCGCACGTTCTGCCCAACTCGCGCACCGGACAGAAAATGGGCCACTGGCAGGCCATCGATACCATGTTGCACGACGGCCTGTGGGATGCATTCAACAACTATCACATGGGTATAACCGCAGAGAACCTGGCGGAAAAGTATGGCATCAGCCGTGCCGATCAGGATGCGTTTGCAGCGTTGTCACAACAAAAGGCCAACGACGCCATCAATAACGGTCGATTCAAAAACGAAATTATCAGTATCGAAATACCACAGCGCAAAGGCGACCCGGTTGTCGTAGACCGGGACCAGGGACCTCGCAGCGGCACCACAGCAGAATCACTGGCGCGACTGCCTGCCGTATTCAAGAAAGACGGTACCGTCAGCGCGGGTAATGCCTCAGGCCTGAATGACGGTGCGGCGGCAGTGGTAGTCTGCAGCAGGGCCGCTGCCGAGCGCGCTGGCCTGACCCCGCTGGTGACCATCAAGGCATGGGCCAATGCCGGTGTCGACCCCAAAATCATGGGTATCGGGCCGGTTTCCGCCACGCGCCGCTGTCTGGAGAAGGCCGGCTGGACGCTGCCAGAGTTGGACCTGATAGAAGCCAATGAGGCATTTGCAGCGCAATCGCTTGCGGTGGGCCAGGAACTCCAATGGAATATGGACAAGGTCAACGTCAATGGCGGCGCAATTGCCCTGGGCCATCCCATCGGTGCATCCGGTTGTCGTGTGCTGGTCACTCTGATCCATGAAATGCTGCGTCGGGACGTCCACAAGGGCCTGGCGACGCTGTGTATCGGCGGTGGCCAGGGTGTAGCCATTGCTGTAGAACGCTAATACAGTGCTGCAGAACTGACTACAGCAGATCCTGCACGGCCAGGTGTTGACTCAGATATACCTGGCCGCTCAGATCCCTTATCAGATCTGAGCGCTGCAAGGCATCCATGACCGGCCCCTTGATTTCCGACAGATGCAGTTTGATCCCCAACTCGTTCAGTCTACGGTTAATGGCCTCAAGCGACTCAAGCGCACTCAAATCAATTTCATTGACAGCGCTGCACATCAAAATCACGTGCTGAAGCTCAGTGCGCTCGGAAACCTCCTTGTAGATCAGATCCTCAAAATAGCGGGTATTGGCAAAATACAGACTTTCATCGATGCGCAAAGACAGGATGTGAGCGTGAGTAATTACCTGATGACGCGCAACATTGCGAAAATGCTCGCTGCCGGCTATTTCTCCCACAATCGCGACATGGGGCCGGGAGCTTTTGTACAGATGCACCAGAATGGAAACCAGAATGCCGGCAGCGATGCCTGTTTCCACGCCGGCCAGCAAAGTCAGACCGATGGTTGTGGTGACTGCCAGAAAGTCAGCCCGCGAATAGCGCCAGGCTTTACTGACGATGGCGATATCAAGCAACGACCACACCGCAACAATAATGATGGCTGCCAGTGTCGCCGTGGGCAGCCAGGCCAACAGCGGCATCAGCACAAATGTGGCGCCGGCAATCAGAATGGCAGCAAACAGACCCGCGGCGGGCGTGGCCGCGCCGGCATCGAAGTTGACTACAGAACGGGCGAAACCACCAGCGACCGGAAATCCACCAGAGAAGCCCGCTGCCAGGTTGGCGGCCCCCAACCCGATCAGCTCCTGATCCGGATCAATACGCTGGCGTTTCTTTGCCGCCAGCCCCTGCGCCACAGACACCGACTCGACGAAGGCAAGCACGGCAATCAGCAGGGCGGGCCCCGTCAGACTGGCCCATGGAATCGACGTGAACACCGGCACACCCAGTGCGGGCAACCCTGCTGGCACCTCGCCGACCAGAGCAAGGCCATGGTCACCCAGTCTGAAATACCAGGCGGCGCCGGCGCTGGCAATCACGGCCACAATCGGGCTGAGTCGACCCGCAATAACCGCGGCACGCTTTGGCACCCCCGCTCTGCGCAGCAGCGGCGACAGGCAGCTGCGGGCCCAGAACAGATAAACCAGTGCTGTAAAACCAATGACCAGGGTTGGACTATTAAAATCGGGCCAGGCTGTGATGATTGCTGTGTGCAGGGACAGCAGCTGCTCCGGCAGGTTGCGACCCGACGCGCTGATACCCAGAATGGCCGGGAGCTGGCTAACCGCGATCAGAATACCGGAGGCGGTAATAAAACCGGCAATAACAGGATGCGACAGGAAATTTGCAAGAAAGCCCAGGCGCAGAATTCCCATCAGTACCAGCATCAGCCCCGACATCAGCGCCAGAACCATGGCAGCAGAGATAAGTTGTGCGGGGTCGGTGAGGCCCAGTCCTGAAATGGCAGCCGCCGTCATCAGCGAAATAACGGCGACAGGCCCCACAGACAAAGCCCGGCTGCTGCCCAAAAAGGTGTACGCAATCAACGGCAGCATACTGGCGTACAGGCCCATCTCTGGCGGCAGGCCCGCCAGCATGGCATAAGCCAGCGACTGCGGTACCAGCATCACCATGACAATCAGCGATGCCAGCAGGTCATCGGCAAATTGCTGACGGGTATAAGTTCGGGACCAGCTCAGAACGGGCAAATAACGCACCGACATAGGTTCAATGCTCTGTTATCAATAGTGCTTGAAGCGCTTAAAGTGCCGGTAGCGTGTAAAGTGCCGGTAGCGTGTAAAGAGCCGGGCGCGATCCAGACAGAGGCTGCTATTCCTGCTTTTGCTGCGCCAGCCAGCCGGCAACGCCGCGAAGATCATAACCCAGCGCTGCGCCGCGCTCGACAATCTCTTCCGGTGGCATACCTTTCAGGCCTTTGACCAGGCCCCACAGTTGAATGGAGCGCGTACCAGAACGACAGAAGGCAAGCACAGGCGCCGGACATTCATCCAGTGCCTCAGTGAAATCAGCTATGTCCTGCAAGCTCAGTTGGCCAGAAACTACCGGAATGTGGCGAAACGTCAGGCCATGGTCTTCGGCAGCGCCCTGAATTTGATATACCGGAGGCTGGCCGACCGCCTCTCCATCCGGCCGATTGCAGATAATGGTCTTGTAGCCGGCTGCCGCCATTACATCTACATCATCGGCAGTCAATTGTTCTGCAACCGAAAATTCGTCTGTCACTTGCTTTGCTGTCATATTCAACTCCATGTTTGCCGGCAAAAAGCCGGTCTTTTCGACCATTATGCGCGTTAGCAGGCGTTATTGTAGCGCGCTAACACATTCAATTCAGCGCTGTGTGCCGACTTGCACGCATTTTTGCTCAAACAGGCCAGGCCGGGCGCACCAGAACCTCATTCGAGGACTCAAACCGATCCGACTGACCGGTCAATGCCGCCGTTTATCGCATCCATTCATGCAATTTATGACACAGAAGTGTGTATTCAGGTAACATTCATTCTATTCAGTCACAATTAAACACTACCGAACCTTAGCATGCAGACAGACACAAGCCCGCGCCACCACAACCAGTCTCAGCAATCCGCAAGACAGGATGACGACCTTGATGGCATCAATTATTTTGTCGAACAGATGGGCCTCAACGCGCAGACAGATGGCATGCCCAGAATTGCCGGCCGCATCGCGGGTTATTTTATTATTCATGGTGGTCCAGTGAGCTTTGCCCAGCTGGCCGAAGAATTGAAAGTCAGTCGCGGCAGTATCAGCACCAATGCCCGCAAACTGGCTAGCGTAGGATTCATTGAAAAAATCAGCATGCCGGGTGATCGTCAGGATTATTACCAGCTGAGCAAGACGCCGTTCCTGCGCATGATCAGTGTTTATCTGCAGCGTATGCGCCATATACAGAGCATTGTTGAAACCGCTGACAGGAACATCCCTGACAGTCTGAGCGAGACCAAGGAACGCCTGCAGGAGATGCAACATTTTTATCGCGAAGCAGCAGTGAGTAATGAGTCATTGATAACCCGATTGTCTGAAACCACCAGCAAACAACGTTGGCAACAGACTGATCCGAACAACAGCATGATCAAGGAACCCTCATGAAATCCAGACTCTGGCAAAAAAGTCGACAGTGGTTACTGCCATTTCTCATCATCGCTGTCGGCAGCGCCGCGACCGCCGCCATGATCATGTTCAGGCCCCAGCCTCCCAGCACGCCGACGGCAGAGCGTGTCGTTCCTGTGCAAACGCTGACCGTCGTCAGCAGGGACATGAATATTAATATCAATTCACAGGGCACGGTGGCGCCACGAACGCAGACAACCATCGTCGCCGAAGTCTCGGGCCGCGTCATTTCCGTTTCCGACAAACTGGTCACCGGTGGTTCCTTCAGTGCCGGCGAAGTCATGTTGGTCATAGATCCTGCAGACTACGAAGTCGCGGTTGAACAGGCACGGGCCAACCTGCTGACCGCCGAGGCTCAGCTGGCACAACAGCAAGCCCAGGCTGATCAGGCTGCACGAGAATGGGATCTGTCCGGACGCCCTCGCGAAAACGCCCCTATCCTGGCGCTGCGCACCCCTTTCCTGCGCGAGGCGGAAGCCCGTGTCCTGTATTCGGAATCGGAACTGAGCCGGGCTCAGCGGCAACTGGATCGCACCACCGTGCGGGCCCCCTACGATGCCCTGGTACGTGAAAAATCAGCAGAGATCGGTCAATACCTGGGTACTGGCGCACAGATTGCCAACCTCTTTGCCACCGACTACGCGGAAATCAGATTGCCTCTGAGCGACAGCGACCGTCGCTGGCTGACACTTCCGGAGCCGGGACAACTGGCGCCTGTCAATGCCACCCAGGTTACGCTACACACAACCGTAGCCGGTAAAAAACATCGTTGGCAGGCAGAGATTGTGCGCACCGAAGGTGTCGTCGACAGCAATAGCCGGATGCATTATGCCGTGGCACGCGTGGTAGATCCCTATGGCATGCAGGGTGGTAGCAATCTGCCGCCACTGCCGGCGGGATCCTTTGTTAATGCCGAGATCGAAGGCAACCGGATCACCGGTGTATTCGACATTCCGCTCGAGGCCCTGCGCAATGGCGATCAGGTGCTGGTCATGGATATGGAGCAGCGTTTGCGCCAGCGTCAGGTCAATGTCATTCGCAGCGATGCCAATCGGGTATACATCAACGACGGGCTTAACGACAACGACAGAGTGATCGTGTCACCTGTTCCCATCCCCATTGAGGGTATGCGCGTCAATCCAGATGCAGGCCAATCATGAAAGCCATTCCACGCACCAAACACAAAGGCTTGATCGCCTGGTTCAGCACCAACTCGGTTGCTGCCAACCTGCTCATGCTGTTCATCATCGGCGCCGGCATAGCATCGGTGTTCTTTATCAAGGTGCAGGTGTTTCCGGAATTCGAAACCCGCATGATCACGGCCAGCATGGCGTATCCCGGTGCGGCTCCGGAAGAAGTGGAGCTCGCCATCGTGGTGCCGATGGAAGAAGCCATACAGGGCCTCAGTGGTATCAACCGCATCAACTCCACGGCGCGCGAAAGCTCTGGCAGCATGATGATGGAAGTCTCTGGCAGTTATGACGTCGCTGAGCTACTCAATGAGGTAAAGAGCCGGATTGATCGCATTTCAACATTCCCGGACGATGCAGAGCGCCCGGTGGTCAGGGAAATTGAAATCACCCAGCCCGTGTTGCAGGTCTCCATCTTCGGCAATCTTGATGATCGCGCTCTGAAAACGCTGGCACAGGACATTCGCGACGATATTCTGCTATTGCCGGAAGTCAGTCAGGCCCAGATTCAGGGTGACCGCGACTACGAGATAGCCATCGAAGTATCAGAAAACACCTTGCGCAAATACAGCCTGACCATGGGTCAGGTGGCGGCTGCAATTCGTAACGCGTCAGTTGATGTCCCCGGCGGCTCCATTCGCACCGATACCGGTCGCATCCAGCTACGCACCCAGGAGCAATCATATACCGGCGAGCAGTTCGGCAATATCGTACTGCGCACCAACCCTGATGGCAGCCGCCTGCTGGTCAGAGATATCGCCACCATTGTTGATGGCTTTGTCGAAACCGAAAATTTTTCCCGATTTGACGGTAATCGCTCGCTCAACATCCAGGTCATGGCAACGCCGGAACAAAACGTTCTTGATATCGATCGCGCCGTTTCTGAATATATCTCACAAAACCAGAGCAGGTTCCCGCCCGGTGTCAGCATAGATAGCTGGGGCAGCAACGCCTTTTACCTGAAAGCACAGCTCAACATGATGCTGGGTAATCTGCTGATGGGTGCCATGCTGGTCTTTCTGGTACTGACCACATTCCTGCGCCTGAAAATTGCCCTGTGGGTCATGGTTGGAATCCCGATCAGTTTCTTTGGCGCCGTTTTTCTGATGCCAATGGGCCCCTTCCCTGTTGATATAAACATGCTCAGCCTGTTTGGTCTGATTCTGGTCCTGGGTATCGTAGTTGACGATGCCATTATCACCGCAGAGAGCGTGCATTCCGAGGTCAGCAAAAATGGCCACAGCCTGGACAATGTCATCAGTGGCGTAAAACGTGTCGCCGTGCCGGCGACCTTCGGTGTCCTGACAACCATCGCGGCGTTTGCCCCCATGTTGCTGGTCGGTGGTCAGGTCGCCCCCTTCTTTGAAGCGATTGGCATGGTGGTCATTCTGTGCCTGCTTTTCTCCCTGATCGAATCCAAACTGATTCTACCAGCTCACCTGGCGCACACACGCCTGAAGAAGATAAAGCCAAAGAAAGCCAGCCCGCTGGAGCGCTATCAGCAATGGGTGGCGCGTGGTCTGTCGCGTTTCATTAACGATGCCTACAAACCGGCATTGATCAAAGCGGTCTCTAATCGTTATGCCACCGTCGCCGGATTCGTCACCGCACTGATTCTTTGTGCCGGCCTGGTCATTGGCGGTCTGGTCCGGTTTGAGTTTTTCCCCAACATACCCAGCGACTTCATCCAGGCCAGTGTCAGCATGAACGAAGGCTCTTCTTTCGAAGCCAGAAATAATGCCCTGGCACAAATGGAGCAGGCCATACTGACGCTGAATGAAGAATACCCGGACGAGAACCCGGTTGATCATGTCATGGTTTTCACTAACGGTGACAGCGGTGGCGAGGTCCTTGTCGAGCTCACCAAGTCTGAAGAGCGCTCGGTGACGGCTCTGGAGATTGAGCAACGCTGGCGCGCCCGAGTGGCAACAATACCTGGCGCACGCGATCTGCGGTTTTTCTCCAGCACCAGCGCAGGTGGCGGTTCGGCGATTAACCTGCGACTGATGGGCGCCAACTATTCACAGCTGGAGATGGCTGCCAACGATCTCGAACGAAAGCTGGGTAGTTATACCGGTGTCTTCGATGTCACCAATTCGTACAGCCGTGGTGGCGAAGAAATTCGCCTGCAGATAAAACCCAATGCCGAGCAACTGGGACTGAACGCATCAACCCTGGGCACTCAGGTACGTCAGGCATTCTACGGCGAAGAGGCTCAGCGTCTGCTTCGTGGCAGAGATGAGCTCAAAGTCATGGTGCGCTACCCGGAAGCTGACCGGGAATCAATTGCCAGCCTGCAGGGCATGCGCATCAGAACCAGCGATGGCAACGAAGTTCCATTCTCCGAGGTCGCAGATGCATCCATTGGCGAAGGCTTTTCAACCATCAACCGAATAGATCGGCAACGAACCGTATCTGTCACGGCGGATGTTGACCCTGAAGTTGCGCAATCGGCGGCCGTCATACGGGACATCATGCAGAATTATGTGCCCGAATTGACCGCTACCTATCCCGATGTAACCTTCGGCCTGGGTGGCGCCAGTCAGGAACAGGCTGAGCTGATCGCCCGAATCGCCATTTGTTTTGTCGCCGCACTGTTTCTGATCTATGCCTTGCTGGCGATCCCGCTCAAGTCGTATATGCAGCCTTTCATTGTCATGGCGGTTATTCCGTTTGGCATGATAGGCGCGTTGATCGGACACATTGTGTTCGACACCACACTCAGCATGATGTCACTGTTTGGCCTGGTCGCGCTGGCCGGTGTCATTGTTAACGACAGTCTGATTCTGGTCGATTTTGTCAATCGCGCCCGACGTGATGGCATGTCCATGCTGGATGCCGTGGTAGATGCGGGTACCAGTCGATTTCGCGCCATTCTGCTGACCTCCCTGACCACATTCCTGGGCCTGTTTCCAATCATGTTTGAAACCAGCATGCAGGCACAGATGGTGATTCCGATGACACTGTCACTGGGCTTTGGCATAGCCTTCGGCACAGTACTGACACTGTTCCTGATTCCCTCTCTCTACCTGATTCTGGAAGACCTGACCGCATTGGTGAAAGGCAAATCTACCCAGAACCAGTATCCGGATCAGGGGCAAAATCAGACCCCGGACCCATTGCACACATGACCCGCTGATCAACGCCCATACCCCGGCAGACGTCAGCGTCAGTCGGGTGTTGGGTCTGCAATACACCCAATCACCGTAAAATCAGGCACTTGGTCACAGGCCAGGACAAATGTCCTGCGCCCCCGACAGATTGCCAACACTCGTCTTGATGGAAAAACACACAAGTATTTGTTTTTATTGTATTTATAAAAACTGGCACGCCCTGTGCAAAGTATCTTCCTGCAAGGCTCTAAAACAGAAGATGTTCGTAGAGCCAGATTTCAACCACTGAAAACCGCGAGGATATAAAGATGAAAAAGTCACTTATGATTGCATCAACTTTCCTGTTTTCCCTGTCAGCCTTTGCTGTCGCCGACGACCATCCTTCATTCAGCGAAGCTGATATGGACAGCAACGGCACTCTGGATATGCGTGAGTTGAAAGCTGCGCTGCCAGCACTTGAGCTTCAGGAAACAGCGACTGAAACCGTCACCACTGCAGACGTCAAACAGGTTCTGCCGGAAGCCGACTTCTCTGATGAAGATGTGGTTAACGCTGAGCCCATTGGTGAAGAGCAGTACCAGCAGATTGTTGATGCTGTTGACGAAAAAATGAGCAACAACGCCATCACCAGCATTGAATAAATGTTGATCGGCAACAGTCTCTGTAGCGGCACACATTGGTGTGCCGCTACAGCCTGAAAGTTTCAATTCTGATAAAAAGGATTCAGTTATGAACGGTGACATTCTGGAAGGCAAATGGAAGCAGATGAAAGGTTCCATGCAAGCGCGCTGGGGCAAATTCACCGACAACGATCTTGACCGCATCGACGGCAATCGTGAACGTCTGGTGGGCATGGTTCAGGAGCGTTATGGCAAGGACAAAGAGCAAGCCCAGAAAGACGTCGACGAATATCTTAAAGATTACTGATGGGTGGCACACTCGTGCCACGCTATGACGACCCCGACAGCCGGCAGCAACGCTGCCACTTCGGGGTCGTTCTGTTTCTGATCCGGGACAACGGCCGCTAAGCTGGACGTGGCTGGATTTTTGCGATCATACTGGTTATGCTTTCAGATTGTTGTTGAAGAAATAAGCACATTCCCATTTGGCAGTCGGTCACCTTCTGTGCCCGCCAAGGACAAGGAACCTTATGACTAACACTGACGACAAAGCAAAAGTTCGAGAAGCTATCGCCGTTTTTATTGACCCGGATAACCTTAAACAGGCGGTCAGAGCGCTACTGGCATCAGGCGTCAGTCGTGAACAGCTGGGCTTGTTGGCAACTGAGCATTCTGTTCGCGATTCGCTCGAAGAATTCTATACCTTCACCAACAATAGCCATGAACCGGACAAAGCGCCGGTAACCGCTTTTGTTGATAAGAACGCCGCCAATGAACAGCAGGATTCTCTCGGCGGCAGCCTTTTCTTTGCCGGCACAACCGGTGCTGCCGGCGCTGTTGTGGCGTCTTCAGCAGTTTTTGGTGGCGCCTTACTGGCGGCCCTCAGCGGTGTTGTTGCCGTTGGTCTGGTCGGTGCACTGGCCAGTAAAATAATTCATCAAAGTGACGCCGACTTTTTACAGCAACAAATTGACGAAGGTCATATTCTGCTTTTCGTCCGGCTACTTGATGCATCACGAGAGCGCGATATTCTCGAGACTCTGAAAAATCACCACGCCAGCGATGTTAAAGTCCACGAAATAGACGCAAAACCAGCCGACTGACAGGCATAATGGGAGCTCACAACAGGAGCAGATCATGGCAGTGCGTCGATTGCTGCTTACCGGGGCGGTTGCTTTAACACTGTCAGCCGCGATCACTGTACTAAAGCCCTGGCAGCATCTTCCTGACCACTGGAACCCGGCGTCGCCGCTATCGCTGACTCACCCTATGAACCCGGTGACCAAGTGGAAACTGGCTCGCCTGGACGATTCTCCACAGCGCTGTCTTGAGGTATTGGCCTCTGCGCCCGACAACTTCCTGGATTACCTTCCCCTGGAAGACTACACGCCCGTAGAGAACTGCCCCTTGAGAAATGTTGTCCGAATCACCCGAACCGGCATTGAGTTCAGCTCCCCCGTCACGATCGCATGTCCGTTGCTGGTTCGCTGGAGTATGTATGAGTATCAGGCATTGCAACCCCTCGCCCTGACGCATCTGGACAGCGCAATTGATAGTGTCGCGCACCTGGGCACGTTCGCCTGTCGCAATGTCTACGGCCGGGAGACCGGCAGACGCAGCGAACACGCGACAGCATCAGCACTGGATGTTGCAGGCTTCACTATGGAAAACGGCGATGACGTTAATGTCCTGCGCGATTGGGACAGTGACTCCGCTGCTGCTAAAGCAGCTTTCCTGCGCGCCTCTCATGAGGCTGCCTGTGGTTATTTTGGCGCAACACTGGGCCCTGAATACAATGCGGCTCATGCCAATCATTTCCACCTGGACAGCAGCCGGTTTGGCTTATGCCAATGATGGACACCTGCCAGATGTCGGCGCCTGTGAACTTTCATCAGCATATAAATAAAGGCATTGTTGAATCGGCGCCGACTGGCGGTTACACTGAGATTGCCAGAAGCAATCAAATTCTGACCTCCCTGACCACACTTTGCGAAACGCTTCATCAAAAATAACAAAGATATTTACAGAGCATAAAGAGAACAAATCATGCTGCGTTCCGTCGACCTTAAAGATTACATGCTGGAAAAACCGGTAACCATATCGCCCGAGGCTTCCTTGCTGGAGGCTGTAGACCGGATCACCGCGAGCCGGGTGTCGGGGTTGTGTGTCATCAATGAAGACGGCTTTCTGCTAGGCATCTTGTCAGAGCTGGACTGCCTTCGCGGAATTCTGGATGCCACCTACAGTCAGGGCACTGTGGGACTGGTACGGGAACACATGGTCTCGGAGAATATCAATTCAGCTCGCATCAGCGACGATATCATCAACGTCGCCACCGACATGCTGGCAAAAGGACAGCGCCGCAGGCCCGTTGTGTCGGACAACAATCAACTGGTCGGACAGATTACCTGCCGCCAGATTCTGGCCGGCATCAGAAAACTGGGTGCGACCTCATGATCATATTCCGGCCTGATCGCACCAGGAAGCGCCTGAAGTAGGAACGGCTCCTAACAAGAACAAAAAGCACGGGCAAAAAAAAGCCGGAATGCCGTAGTACAGCGCATTCCGGTCTAATATGAAGAAAACCACTACTTACAATCGGTAAAGAACTGACGTTGCTAATCACTCACCTTCCACGAAGAGTCATTACCCTGTCACTCGACCCTCGCTTGCTGCCGATAGTGAGTACTTTAACGGTTTAATATGTCAGATTGATGAAGCCTGATCAGGTTTTTCATCAACAGTTTTCTGTCATGAAGACCGCGGCAACACCAGGCGAACAGAGGCCTGCTCGCCAATTTCGATATCGGCCCGCAGGCGCGCCTGTGCCATCGACGTCTGCAGCTGCGCATAGATCCATCTGCCCAGCTCATCATTGGGGGCGGTGATGAGAACAAAGGTATTGTTCGCCGCCACCAGTCTGGCAATTTCTTCCAGCTGCTGCACAACCGCGGGCTGTCTCTGCGACAGTTCACGGTTGTTTAGCCTGTGCACACTGTGTGTCTGGGCCCGAGCCGCCGCCAGCGTTTGCCGGGCAGCAGCAATGGCAGGCAGTTCGGGATCAACACTGTTGGCGCGCCGCAGGAAGGTTTCGGCATTGTCGAACTGACCCTGTCGGGACGCGGTGTCTGCCAGTTGAACGTAACGCAGGGCAATATCGCGCATACCGTCACGGGCGACCGTATTGTCAGGTTCAAATGCCAGCACGCGACTGAAATAATGATAGGCACTGTCTTCAGCCGGTGTCATCAGCCTGTCAGTGCGTAATGCCCGCATGCCATCATAAAGAATATCGGCAATATAACGGCGTTGCCGCTCAGCGTCTTCGCGCTCGGCTTCGGCAGCGAGCTGCTCGGCAATCGAAATGGTTTCCGGTGTTTCTGACTCCGCTACGACGGTGGCGCCGGTCTCGCGTTCTGGCGGAGCCAACTCACAGCTAACGAGGACCAGCGTCAGGCTCGCCGTCGTTAACAGGCGCATGGCGGTCAAAATAAACCTGACATCAAAGCGTTCGCGGATTTTCATTTAACCGTTGCTCACAGGGGCCGTGCAATAAATCATCTATTCAAACTATGTCACTAAAGGACAGGAATCTCAACTGATCGCCAGGGGCAACCGACGTGAATGCCGGTATGATTGCCAGCCCGTCAGCCCGGGAAACCGAGCTCAACACACCCGAGCTCTGATCAGGTAGCAACTGCAGGTGTCTGTCCCCGTCCCCGGTGTGCAAACATGCCCGCAAATACGCCTGCCGCTCTCCTGACTCGGGCAATGCGAAGCCGGCCGTTTCATGACGCTCTGGCAGGCTGCAGTGTGACGCGCCCATCATCGCCAGCAACGCAGGTCGTACCAGCAACAGAAACGTGACAAATGCCGACACCGGGTTACCCGGCAGACCAAACAGTACGGCGTTGTTGATCTTGCCATAGGCAAAAGGTTTGCCTGGCTTCAACGCCAGTTTCCAGATCGCCAGCTGACCACAGCGTTGCAACGCAGTCCGCACATGGTCCTCCTCACCGGCAGACACCCCACCACTGGTGATGATGCAGTCAGCCTGGGCTGCTGCGCTGCGCAGTGCTGCCTCTGTCTCCGCCAGTGAATCCGGTAGTCGGCCGACAATCAATGGCTCGATGCCGAGCACTCGCAGCAACGCTGCCAGAGTATAGACGTTACTGTTATAAATTTGTCCCGGACGCAGCGCCGAACCTGGTTCCACCAGTTCATCGCCAGTCGCCATCAACACAACCCGGGGACGCCGGCCGACAACGACTGTGGCCTGCCCGGTGGCAGCCAGCAGACCAATGTCCTGTGGTCGCAGACGATGCCCGGCTGGCAGCAATACGCTGCCCTGTTGCACATCAGCGCCTCTGTTCCGTACATTTTCTCCCGCGATTACCGGTTTGATGACCTTGATATTTTCGCCGTCACGCTCGCAGTTCTCCTGCATCACAACTGCGTCAGCGCCCTCGGGCATGGGTGCTCCGGTGAAGATACGAGCGACCGTGCCCGCGCGCAGCCTGTCTGGCGCTATGCCCGCCGGTACTCGCTGACTGACAAATAAAGGCACTTCAGGTTCGAGACAGGCGCTGTCAACGGCATACCCGTCCATCGCACTGTTATTCCAGGGTGGCACATCGCAGGCTGCCGATACCGCATCTAGCGCGATGCGTCCGTCAGCCTGCGACAGGGCAACGGTCTCACCGGCAATTCTCTGCCTGGCGTCATGCAGTAACTGCGTCAGCGCTACATCGATGGGCATGAGTGCACTGGCTGCTGACTCAGGCATCACCACGCGCCTTGTACCAGGACTTTACCAATCGCTGCAGGCTGCCGTGCCAGGGCCGCGGCTTGATACCAAAGGTCTCGAAAATCTTTTTGGTCGCCAAGGTGGCATTGGCAATCTGGGGGGGCTCTGACCGGCTAAGATTGATCGTAAGGTGATCCAGCAGCCGATACACCGCTTCGTCATGCTGAGCGGCAAATTTTACCAGTTGCTGGACAAACTCGCTTTCTCGCAGCGGCTCAAGCGCAGCATAGTGATAGATACCCCAGACGTCGGCATTACAGTCAACCTGTTGGCATACTGCCAGCAGAACCCTGGCCAGGTCTTCTATCGGGGTCGGCGCAAATTTGCGGCGATTGACAGTGACACTGCCATCGCCTTTCTTCAACTCTTCCAGCCAATGCCGCAGCACTTCATCCTGATTGCGGCCGAACAGCCAGCCGGCACGGACAATAATGTGCTGCTTGATGGTAGACGCGATGGCCTGTTCGGCCGCGAGCGCGGTTTGCCCATACGTGCCCAGGGGCTTGGGCAGATCCTGCTCATTGTAGGCCAGCTTTTTGTCGCCACCAAACACATGCGCCGTTGACAGGTGGATCATCGGGATATGCAGGTGGTCACACACCTGAGCGACCAGCTCTGCCTGCTTCACATTGATCAGCTCACACTGATCTTTGTGATTCTCGGCTTCGACCACCGCATGTTGACTGCCGGCAGCAAAAGCGGCCAGGTTAATCACCTGGTCCGGCGCTGCCTGGGTAATCACCTTGGCCACACTGAGCGGATCTTTTGCCAGCATGGCAGCGGAGTCCGGCGCTACCCAGTTGATCTGGCGCTCATCCAGAAGTTTGCCTAGTTCCACACCGACACCACTGTCGGCACCAATAATTAATAGCTTCACCTGCGGTGTCTGCTCCGGCCCGCCTGTCAGAACGGTATGTCGTCATCAAAGTTATCAAAATCTGCCGGCCGCGACGGATTGTTGCCGGCCGGTTGCTGCGGCTGCCCGCCTCGGGCCGGCCCTGCATTACCACCTGATGATGAGCCACCGTAGCTGGATTGCGGCTCCTGGCGGCTGTCCTGACCAAACTGGTCATTCTGGCTGGCGCCGCCGCGCGAATCCAGCATCTGCATCTCATTGGCAACAATTTCAGTGGCGTAGCGGGTAATACCATCCTGCTCCCAGCTGCGGGTCTGCAATCGGCCCTCAATATAAAGCTTGCTGCCCTTGCGCACATATTCATTAACGATTTCAGCCAGACGGTTGAAGAACACTATACGGTGCCATTCTGTCTTTTCCTGCGGCTGCCCGGTGTTCTTGTCCTTCCAGGTGTCGCTGGTGGCCAGCGCCACATTGGTGACCGCGCCACCGCTGGGCAAATAGCGGGTTTCCGGATCCTTGCCTACATTGCCTACCAATATCACTTTGTTTACGCCGCGACTTGCCACCTTGTGCTGTCCTCCTGTCCGGTTGTACTGAGCTTGTGTCCTGTCTCTTATACACATCTCCGAGCCCACGAGACAGGCA
>OJBX01000162.1_pt1 | contig 46384 bp, 34 predicted proteins | sample 1590751 | NCBI WGS metagenome assembly OJBX01 (sample SAMN05416780, study PRJEB24817) | seawater metagenome | isolation source: Sea water | place: Canada:Atlantic | collected 2013-07
CGCCATCGCCATCGCCATCGCCATCGCCATCGCCATCGCCATCGCCATCGCCATCGCCATCCTCGCCTAATTCCTCTGAAGGCTCTTCGGTGGGCTCGGGTGTTGGTTCCGGTGCAGGATCAGGTGTTGGGTCTGGTGCAGGCTCGGGTGTTGGTTCCGGTTCAGGCTCAGGTGTTGGTTCTGGTGCAGGCTCAGGTGTTGGTTCTGGTGCAGGCTCGGGTGTTGGTTCTGGTGTGGGCTCAGGTGTTGGTTCTGGTGTGGGCTCGGGTGTTGGTTCTAGTGTGGGCTCGGGTGTTGGTTCTAGTGTGGGCTCGGGTGTTGGTTCCGGTGCTGGTAGCTGAGATTCGATACGGGTTTCACTAACCGTGTTCTGTATCGAGCTGTCTTCTTCTAGCGTTGTAAGTTCGGCGTTTTCAAAGAAAGTATCTGCTGAGGAAGTGCTGGAATTATTTGATGCCTCAGTAGTCGTTGTGGATGGAGACGCTTCTATTGTTGAATCTCCCTGTGGCATATTGCTATCGAGCTGCTCAAAGATGCCGATGCCGCCGGGAACAAGCTGTGGCGCTGTATCGAGTGATGGCGTGAAAAAAACTTGGCCTGGGCGAATAAGGGTGTCTCCAGCATTCGTCGACATCGCCAACATACCGCTTTCTACATAAAAGTAGCTGCCTGTATCAACGTCAGGGAGGGAAGGAGTACCTCCTTCCGGGACATGCAGAATTTGAAAACTGGTGCCCCGTATCCCTATAGTGGCAACGGGAGTTCTATGCGTGACGTTTTGCGGCGCGTTTTTGCCGATGGCGCCAGTGATCGAGCGCAGGCCTCCGCGGATAAGTTCGCCGCTTTGTGCCGAGTTTTCTGGTGTCTCTTCATCAAGCACATAGCGCTCAAGGATATAGGAGCTATCGGGGCGAATCGCCTTGGTACCGCCATCGCTGTAGCGCAGTTGCAGTGTACTGGCTTGGGCGGTATGAAAGGTATCCCCAGCAAAAAAATCGTCGCCGCGCTCAGCCGGTAGGCGCTGACCATTACGCTCAATAGTGGCATCGCCATGCACAAACATGATCCGCCCTGCTGGCGTATCAGCGAAGGAGGGAAACGGCAGTAGCGCCAGGCTACCCAGTCCGATCGTTGTAACGCGAGCTAATGGGCGTTTGTGAAAGCAGGCCATAATAATCCTCGTTAGAAAAGGTAGCGAAGCGCTAACTGAGTTTGGTAACGGCGCATATCAAAGAAACTGATTGAGGAGCGCCGGCGTTCAACTTCTGTGCTGCCTTCCAATAGCCAATCCGTATTGAATTGATGCAGCCACGAGAGCCGTGCTTGCCAAATGCGATCACGGCGGATTGTAGGTGAATATTCATTAAGCGGTGCGTAACCATCTTCTTGGTAGGTGCGGATTCGATGATTGAGGTTAGCGCGAATTAGGTGTTTATCACCCAATGGATAGTCGATACCTGCGCCTAACAGCAGATGTAAAAGGTCACCGCCGTCTCGATCACCAGTGGCCCACTCATGCTCAATGTGCGCAGTTAAATGAGTACGAAGCGCGGTATGGTTGGTGTGTAACTGAACGCCTAAACGACCCGAGTCGTAGTTATTATTGGCGGTGCTAAAACGGTTATGCTGCGCGTCAAGCTGCCAAGTGAGCTCATTCTTCATTCCGAACGGGTGGCGTAAGTCTATGCCGCTGCCCCAGCGGGTAAGCAGGCGGCTCTGGCGAGGCCCGCTCCAACCCTGCATTGCGCTGCCTTTAAGCGTCATCGTGCGCTTTGCTGCTAGGTCGCGCTGATATCCCAACTGGGTCTGAACCAGCGTGAGATCGTAATCTTGAGCCGCCATTTCGGTATAGCGCTGAGCTTGTCCAGTTGTGTTAATGCGCCAGCGAGACTGCGAATCGATAGGGAAAAGACCCTGATAGTTTCCCTGTAGCCGCTGGTAGGTGCTTGCATCGCGGCTGAATACTTGCTGGTCAAACTGCGATGGGTCGCCATTGGGCTCTAGACCTAGATCGATAAGTTCTTCAACTACACGCCGTAAATCAGGATGCAAGGGATCAATAGCAATTTCATTAGGAAACTGCTGAGGATTGCTGTCATAACCGATATCCACACCTAAAAGCCCTTGATGCTGATAACCGGTTTTGGCTTGTTGTCGCTGCTTAATTATTGCTTGAAACCGGGCAATGGCAGTTTGGGCCTCAGGTGGGGGTGAAAGGGCCTGTAATTGCTTGATTTCACGTTCGGCGGTCCCAAGTTGATCAAGCTGAACCAGAGCGGCAACGCGCTCCATACGGGCGCCAGCATGGTTAGGTTGGCGTAAAATCGCTCGGTCTAGTGCCATTAATGCGTGACTGGGCTCTCCTGCGCGAAGGGCCGAAACGCCCAGCCAGTAATCGAACTCCGGTTCACCGCTATGTTCGAGTTCTGTGACTCGTAATTGTGAGTAGGCAGACTGGTTCTCGCCTTGGGCCAGTAAGTTTTTCGCGTTGCCAAGTTCTGCTTGGTAAGCCCATGTAGTGTGACTCATCGCCACGCTAAGTAGGATAAATAGAAGGCAGCGAACTGTGCTGAGTAATATAAACTGCCTCATGAAGGCAGGGTCCAGTGTAGATGAGAAGGGAGGTGCTGCTGCAGCTCTGTGGCGATACGCTCACGCAGCTTAGGCTTTAAGTGTGTAATCCATAGCTCTTTTGGGGGTGTATCCAGAGACTCAAGGAGCAAAGCAAGTCTTGAAGGTGTGAGGTGATGGCCAATTTCAGCTAGTGCATCAAAGTCGTTGCTATAGGCACATTCGATGGCCAAGCGATCTAGTGACCCTAGACGATTAAGTGATTCAATCGTGGACTCGCTAAGGCCAGTGTCACCACAGATAGCCATCTGATGGGACCCATCGCAAATACTGTAGCCACAAGTGGGGACTCCATGGGAAAGGGGAAATGGTGTCACTTGTAACGCAATGTTTGCTTTCCCAGGTAATGTAAACGTCTGCCACAAAGTGATCGGCACAAAGTTGAGTACAGGAGCGACTGGTGAGGGTAGCTGTGTGAAATCAGGCCAAATATGCTCATTGAATATGTGTCGTTTAAGTGTCTCTAGTACTTCAGGAAGAGCATAGACATTTAAGGCACGCTCTTGATCAGCAAGCGCTTCAAACTGCATATCGATTAGCAGTGGGAGGGTTGCAATATGATCAAGATGGGCATGGGTTAGCAGTACGCTATGTAGTGACGTTAGCTCTGAAATGCTGAGTCTCTGAGTACCTGTGCCAGCATCAATGAGTGTATGAGGTGGCAAATGGAAAGCGGTAGTGCCCTGCTGTGGTTCAAGTCCGCCGCTAGCACCCAGAGTTGTTATCTGCATAATGATATGTGTATCTTAAAAAGGTTAATTGTTGTCTTTCTTTGAATTACGCGATACGCAAACCTGGGAGTGAGTCGATATCGACAGTGTCAATTTGGTATTCGTCTAAGTACTGGTTCGCATAATCCAGATAGACGCCTTCTTCGATAAACACTGCGAACAAAGCCGGGTCAAGGTGCTGATCCTCTACCATTTGGCCCATGATGGTTAGGGCTTGCGATAATTTCATTGCGGCTTTATAGGGACGGTCGGGTGCTGTGAGCGCTTCAAAAACATCCGCGATGCCCATCATTCGTGCTGGCAAAGAAAGCTGGTCGCGGGTCAGCCCTTTGGGATAACCCGTTCCGTCCATCCGCTCGTGATGGCCGCCCGCATACTCTGGAACTCGTTGTAAATGTTTCGGGAAGGGTAGCTCATCAAGCATATTGAGTGTGGCAACCACGTGCCCTTCAATAATTTTGCGCTCTTCCTCATTCAGTGTACCGCGACGAACACACAAATTATTGAGCTCATCTTCAGTCAATAAGGGCTGAAGTTGGCCATTGGTATCTTCCCAGGTCTCTTGCGCTATCGCCTGGAGCCGCTCAATATCAATATCATCTATAAACTCACCATCTGTATTCGAGCGACGAACCAGCGCGAGTTGCTCCTGTAGTGCTAACTGCTCAATTGCAAAGCGTTTTCGATCTGCGTCAGTAAATGACGCATCGTTGCGATAAGCTTCGAACTCAGCACGCAACTGTGCCATGTTAAGTGCTTGTTGCTTAACTGCGAAGCGCGCTTCAATTGAAGGGAGTCGGTCAAACAGTCCTTCAAGTTTCGTCGACTTTTCCATGACGTGGTGAGGTATGACGACTTTTCCGCAGTCGTGGAGCCAGGCAGCCGTTTTAATTTCGTATCGATCTTCGTCAGTTAAAGTAAAGCTGGCAACTTCAGGATGTTTTGAGCGATGAGCGGCCTCGGCGAGCAGCAAAGTTGCATCAGGTACACGACGGCAATGCGCGCCGGTGTGGGCAGACTTGGCATCAATAGCTGTGGCAATAACGCGGACGAAACTGTCGAAGAGAGCCTGCATTTCGTCAACAAGGCGATGATTGGTGATGGCTACGGCGGCCTGCGAAGCAAGAGACTCTGCAATATGCTGATCAGCCAAACTGAATTTGCCATCAATACCGTTTGCGGTACGTTTATTCAAAAGCTGCAGAACCGCTACGGTATCACCATGGTGGTTGTGCATCGGTACGGTGAGAAAAGCGCGCGACCGATACCCTGTGGTCTGGTCGATTTTTCGAGTGCCTGAAAAATCAAATCCTTTCGCGGTGTAAGCGTCCTCAATATTGACCGTACAGTCATTCAATACGGTGTAAGCGACTACCAAATGGTGGTTTGGTAAGCCGTCAGCCTGATATAGATCAATGACGGGAAACTGTTCACCTACCTCCTCGCTAACCCCGCCGAGGCGGAGCTTCAGGGTGTCGTTCTGGACGATAGCGAATGAGAGCTGCTGTTTTGAAGCGTCATAGGTGTAAAGCGTGCCAGCATCTGCTTGGGTTAACTCGCGCGCACTTGTGAGTAGGTTCTCAAGCAAAACGTCATGATCATGCTCGGAGGAAAGGGCAATGCCAATCTCGTTGAGTTGACGAATCCGGATAAAGTCATTGTCATAAGCCTCCCTACTCATATGTCACCTAATTTATTTTGTTTGGATCATTATATAGGATTAGATAAGTTAATCCAGGAGATATGTGGTTTCTAGTCAAATCGTTGGTTTGAGGGGCGGAGTAACCACATGACTAGCAGTCTCTTGGGGTTTCTGGTTGAAAAAAACTTTATGTTAGATAAGTCATTGAATATTTGTAATTTATAATGGCGATACCCTTGGGTGTGGTCAAAGGGCTAGCGGTGGATTGACTAAAAATAGCAGCCATTAATGCCAGCTTTTTAGGCGTTTTGAACTCCCCTCTAAACTCTGCTAACGCATATGCTAAGCTGATGCCTTTCCTAAAAATAGATCATCGGTTGCCATCAAAAAGCATGGTACGCCCACGGCCACTGCGCTTCGCCAGATACATACTGCGGTCAGCGGCTTCAATAAGTTCAATAGGTGTCTGAAAGATAGCGTCACTCATACTGGCGATACCAATCGAGGCACTAATCTTAAGAGGTTGGCCCGATATTTCGAGCATCGTGGTAGTTAGCAAAGCGTGGCTCAACTGATCTGCTAAATATTCAGCTTGCTGGGGTGGCTGTTGCGAAAGCAATACTAGGAACTCTTCGCCTCCGTAACGACCCACCATAATATCCTGTAGCTTGCCAGCTGAATGTTTTTTTTCTACCGCTAGGCCTGAAAGTAATTTGGCAAACTGTCTTAACACATCATCGCCTACTTGATGGCCAAAATTATCATTAAGTTGTTTGAAGTGATCCAAATCGATAAAGATTACGCTTAGTGTGTCTTGGCCAGTGCTGGCTTGCTCAAAAAATAGCGCTAATTTTTTTTCAAGATATGCGCGATTGGCGATGCCGGTGAGTAGGTCAGTCCTGCTCTGGTGATCAAGGAGGGTATTTTGTTCTTGCAGGGCAATGCTTTTTTCCTGCTCGCGTTTTAGTAGTAACTGAAGCTGCTGATTTCGCTCGTGCAAAAGTTGTTTGGCCTCTGCCAGTAGCACTTCACTATTAAGCATAGGGGGCATTACAAAGTTAAACAGCTGGGCTATGGGGGGTAGTTGCTTTTGCAGGTGATCTAGAAGATTTGCTAATAGCTTGGGCTTCAATGCTGGATGGTGAGTAACTAACTCTCTAAAACATTTCTGTGGTGTGGGTGAAAGCCATGCGTCAGCAATACTTCCAGAAAGCTGCAGGCACAATAGGGAAGTTTGGATAGCCTCATTACTGCCATGGCTTTGAGCAACCAGGATAGCGAGATTTTCAGGTATTCCCATACTTTTCAAAAGCCAGGCACCAATGGCGGCGTGATCGCAACCAAAAAGTGATTTTTCTTGCGCGCAAAGTGCCTCGTGATCGCGAAGATATATCTCCAGTATTTCTGCATAAGGGGGAGCGATCTCATGCAGCGCCATTACCCCAATATCCTGCAACAAAGCAGCGGTAAAAAGCTGCCTTGCTTGTGATTGACACAGAAAATGCTCGCTGAGACATTGTATGCTGAGAGTTGCGATTACGGCTCTTTGCCAGATATATGTATAAGTCGTAGTGCTCTGCTTGCCTCCAAGTAAGCTAAAACTTAAGACGGCGGCGATGGTTGCGTCAGTCCCCAGTCTGATGACAGCATCCTGGCAAATCGTGACTTTTTTCTTGCTTCCCCGGTAGAGGGCACTATTGGCAAGAGATAAAAAGCGCAAGGTGAGGGCGGGATCACGCTCTATAGCATGGGTATAGTCGCTCAACGAGGCGTCGGGGTCTCTTGCTACTTTAAGGACCTCCAATACCGCGCCAGGCATTGAAGGCAAAGTCTTACAGTCCTTCAGGCGTCGCGTTAGTGCAGGAGGGAGGTCGAAAAATGCTGGTAAAACAGCACTAGCTAAATTGGCGCTAACGGTCGGTGCCTGAAATTGCTCGGACATAATAAATCTCTTGTTTTTACGACCTGGGTCGAGAGGGTAGCAGCAGTTTGCAAGACTCCCAGTCGGCTTTTTTGATTTTAGTATTAGTTTTCTAGTAATTAATAAATGGCTTTTTTGAACTGACATTTTTTTCGAATTGCATAACGATCCGCAAATTCTTGAAAATTAAAAAACCTTTTTTTTCATGATGATGGTGGAATTAGGTGAACATGCTGGTTCACGGAATGTGTTCTACTTCGGCTGCTTTGCGCATGAATTAGACGATCTATATGCTAGCAGAGCATTTCAGTGAAGAACATATTTGGTGGTAGGGTTGCCTATTTTCTAAGGAGAATTTACTAGTTGTTGTTGCTCCGAAATTTGTAGATACCGCTGGGCTTGTATTGGTGGTTTAGGGTATTGCCTGATCAGTCCATTCGAATATTTGTGTCAGCTGACTATCTGAAAAGGTGCACTATACCGGATGTATCTCATTGCTTTGGGCGGTAGCTGTGGCACTTAGGCTAGCTTGCGTACGACTTAGCAACCTCCTCATCAGCATTGTTCGTTTGCAAAATCAAGCCATTATCTCACGTTATACGACGGGATATTGCTCTCTGATATACCTAGTTACCACCCGCCAAGCTTGTCGCCGCGTTTGCCGAATCGGCACAGCTGCCCAACCTGGTGCTGAGGCACTTTAGCCCCCGTTACCAGCTCCACCCCAATGCGACGCCCTCCATCGAAGATATCCACAAAGAGGCCGAGAACGCCTATTCGGGCTCGCTTTATTTGGCGCGTGATTTTGTCGAATACACCCTGGATAAAGCGGGCCGCTTTGCTGAAGTGGCGGGCGAATAGCTGCTTCCATCCCGCCGCGCCTTGAGTGCTTTTCGTTCAGGTCATTCGCGTCAGTTAGTCGCGGCAGTAGCCTTCACCTGTTGCGACTACCAAGCAGTCTTCCTTTTCCAATAGCCACTTCATGCCAGTGGCTTCGCCGTCGCCCGCGCGAAGCAGCTGCGGGCCGTCCCCGCGGTTGAAGCGAATGCCCTCGGCGGTGGCCTGTCCTTCGAAGGTGCCGATTTGGTCGGCATCCAGGCCGTACTGCATTTCAAGCAGATAGTGGCCCGGGCCTGCAGGCTCGTCCTTGATGATGTCTAGGAATAACCCTTCAACGCCAATCCATCGGCCGACCCATTGGTCGGTTATCTGGTGGTGGGGCTCGCTTTGCTCGGTTGACGTACCTAAGCCCGGCGTGCCTGACGCGGCGGTATTGCTGTTTTGAGCGCACCCGCTGATAAGTAATAGGGTGCTTAACGCTAACGCTGTTTTTGCCATATCTGTCTCCTAATCACTACTGCCGTTACTCACAATATACACGTACCATGCTTTCTTTAGTTTGATCGAATTTTGAGAGATGCCGAAGGGATATACAAAATGCAAAAGGTAAGAATCGATTTAGTATCCGATGTGGCCTGCCCATGGTGCGCGATCGGCTATCGGCGCTTGGAGCAAGCGTTAGAGACACTCGATGGCGAGATCGACGTCGAGCTGGTTTGGCAGCCTTTTGAGCTAAACCGGGACATGCCGCCTCAGGGCGAGCCGATTCTGGATCACTTGTGCCGCAAGTACGGTAAGGACGCGGCCACTATGGAGCAGTCCCAGCGCGAGATTATGGCCGCTGCCGAGGAGCTTGGGCTGAATTTCCGCGGTGCCCTGGAGCGTCGGGCGAACAATACCTTCGCTGCTCACCGTGTATTGGCGTGGGCTGGAACGCAACACCAAGAGACAGCCCTGCAGTTGGCACTTTTTGAGGCCTACTTCGGTGAGGCGAAAAACCCCGCCGATCCAGAGGTTCTGCGGGAAAAGGCCATTGAGGTTGGACTGGACGGTGATACCGCAGAAGCCATCGCCCGCTCCGATCAGTACGCGGATGAAGTACGCACGGCAGAACAGCGCTTTATGGAGGCAGGGGTAAACGCCGTACCGGCATTTATTCTCGATGGACGTTACCTGATTTCTGGGGCCCAGCCCGCGGACGTTTTGGTCGATGCGCTGCGTCAGGTAGCCGAGGAAAACGCTAGCCGCTAGTCCTTTAGGCTCTAACCTGGAATGAGGGTAGTGCTAGCTGCTTGTCACCCGGCCACTTACCGGGTGCACCATTCCTGCTTCACGCCGGTTTTGTAACCGATAATGGTGAGACTTCAGCTATCCATCGATAACTGCTGATGTGGCTGTGTTACCGTTGTTACACCCCGCTTGTGAGCATCGTAGTGGCTGTTTTGATTATGGGGAGTGGCATCTTCTTTAATTGAGTGGCCGAGTGGCAGCATTACTGGGTGCCACAACCTAGAGAAGGTCACCCCTGGATTGATTAACTACTCCTAAGCAGTAACGCGCAGGTAGTGCTCGCACTCAGAATCTGAAAGCGGCTTGGCGTATAGAAAACCCTGTCCGGCATGACAGCCTAGGATCTTTAGATAGTTCTGCTGCTCTTGGGTCTCAATGCCCTCAGCCAGCACATCCAGCCCTAAGCTGAGTCCCATTTGGATGATGGCTTTGGTAATCGCTCCGCTCTCCTGATCACTCGATAATCCATGGGTAAAGGATTGATCAATTTTTAGACGATGGAGTGGAAACTGCTTGAGGTAATTCAAGCTCGAATACCCCGTCCCGAAATCATCTATGGCGAGCGTAACACCCAATTCACGAAGCTTATTGAGCTTATGCAGCACCAGTTCAATACCCTGCATGACCACGCCTTCCGTGACCTCCAGCTCCAATAAGTGGGCCGGTAGACCTGTACGTGAGAGCACGTCGCTTACTTGTTCACAAAAGTCTCCCTGACGGAATTGATGGGCAGAAATATTGACTGCTATCGACCCTTTCGTCACGCCCTGGGCCACCCAGTAAGCGTGCTGGCGGCAGGCCGTTTCCAGCACCCATTTACCGATTGAGACAATAAGGCCGCACTCTTCAGCCATAGGAATAAATTGATCAGGTAAAACAAGCCCCCGCGTGGGGTGCCGCCATCGAATTAATGCTTCCAGACCAATCACGCCGCCAGTGCTAAGTGTAAGCTGTGGCTGATACATTAGGAAAAGCTCATCGCGTTCCACAGCACGATGCAGATCGCTTTCAAGCGTTAAGCGGTCCAGCGCGCGCATATTCATTTCAGGGGCATAGAACTGGTAACCGTTGCGACCAACGTCCTTCGCTACATACATGGCCGCATCGGCATTACGCATTAAGGTGTGCGTATCTTTTCCATGGTGGGGGAAACACGCTACACCAATGCTAATCCCCAGGATGATTTCGGTATCCTCCAGCAAGAAGGGGGAGGCGATGACGTTGAGCAGTTTCTCGGCAGTGAGCGCAGCATCCTGCTCCTCCTTGATCCCTGTGAGGGCTACGATAAACTCATCGCCGCCTTGTCGACTCACCGTATCCTCGGCGCGCACGCAGCTCGATAGCCGCCGTGCAACCTCCTGCAGAAGCTGGTCCCCCAGGCCATGCCCAAATACATCATTTACATATTTGAACCGGTCGAGATCCAGAAACAGCAGGGCGACTTGCTGGTTATGCCGTTGAGCGTACGCCAGTGCAACGTTGAGCCGATCGGTTAACAGCAACCTGTTGGGCAAACCAGTGAGCGGATCATGAAGCGCCATATACCTAAGCTGTTCGTTAGACCGCTGACGTTCGACTGCAGCACTTAGGATATTGGCAAGCCCCTGCAGAAAAGCGACATCATCGGTCGAGAAAATGCTGGATTTACTGGCGTAAGCGCCGAGTATGCCGAAGGGCTTCTCGATGCCGCCCACCAAAACGTCGATACCACTAACAACTGCGTGGGCAGTGAGCAGTTCGGATGTATTGAAGCGAGCATCTTCGCTGAAATTATGAATAATGACAGGTTCGTAGGAGGCCAGGGCGGGGTACGTTTGCGTTTGCTTTTCAAGGTCCACCACTTGACGGCCGATCCAATCGGCCTGCCAGCCTATACCTGCTTGTAAAAACAGAGGTCTGGCCGCCTCGTCTAGCAGCATTACGGCGCTAAACGGTACTTTTAGCCCCTGAGTGATCGCCGATGCCGCTTCTTTATACACCTCGTCAAGCGTCGCAGCAGAGAGGGCAAACCGGCCCAGGGCCGCGGCAAGCTGTTGCTGCTGTACCCTGGTTTGCAGTGATATTTCGGCTTGTTTTTGTTCAGAAATATCCTGCATGGTGCCAAAAAAGCTGACCACTTTGCCGCTAACATCTTTTCTGGGAACGGCGACGATCTGAATATCACTATGTTTGCCGTTTTCTTCCTTTGTACGAAGGTCAAATGTTTGCGTTTGACCGGAGGAAGCTCCCACATCCATCATTTTGTTCAAGCGGGCAGCGCTCTCTGCGTCGAAAAGCATCGCAATTTCATGCAGGTTGGGGGGTGGGTCACGTCGGCTATCTTTGCCCAATAGGCGATAAACGACCTCCGAACAGTTAGCCTCGCCGGTGGTGAGACTGTATTCCCAATTTCCAATCTTGCCGATCCGCTGGGCCTCGTCTAACCGCTCCTGAGTCCGCTTCAGATCATCAATGTTCGTGCAGGTGCCAAACCATTTAACGATATTGTCGTCGGCATCCCGCATGGGTACGGCTCTGCCAAGCATCCATTGATAAACCCCGTCCCAGCGGCGTAACCGGTATTCAATCTCATAGGGTTCGCCGCTGCTCGTCGCCTGAAGCCACCGCTTGGCAGCCCGGGCTCGATCATCGGGATGAAAGGGTGGGTTCCAACCAAAGCCTAGGCTCTCTTCAAGGGTCAGCCCAGTGTAATCCAGCCAGGATTGATTAAAGTCGATATGCCAGCCATCGGGGCGGGTGACCCATACAATTTGCGGCATGGTTTCGACGAGCGTCCGGAATTCCGCCTCGCTTGTGCGCAACGCATCCTGAATCCGGTTTAACTCTGTTTCCCGATCGTTAAGCACGCTAATTAATAACCACTTTTTATTACCTGCAACAATTAATACTGATAATTCATTCTGGACGAAAATTTCAAAAAAACCATTTCTACTTAGTCTTAAGCCCGCTTCAATTAGCACTCAGCTGCGTTTCGCCGCACGCCTTCAGGGGCGAAGGCGAGGTCGTTTTCGCTAGACAGCATCAGCGTTGGTGCTTCGATGGCGGCAAGCCTTGCCTCTATCAAGTCGCCAAGGCCTTCCATAAAGATTTAGTTAGCGCTAACCCGATAGGCTAGCGCATCTTAAACGGATTCAAACCATTGGCTTGCTGCATCATCATGCGCTTGGCGAACGGGAAGCGCTCGGCAATTTGCAGGCTTAGATCGCCTAGCTGGCGCAGCGGTTTGGCACCGGTAAACAGGTGATGAAAGCTGTCGGTGGCGGCGATCATGGCCTGATTGGCGACGCGGCGCTGGCACTCGAAGCGCAGCAGGTTGACGTAGTCGCCGGGGTCGCGGCCCTGAATGATGATCTCGGCCAGGGTGTCGGCGTCGTGCAGGCCGATATTCAAGCCTTGGCCTGCCAACGGATGCACCACGTGGGCGGCATCGCCAATTAGTGCCAAGCGTTTGCCGATATAGCGCTGGGCGTGCTGGCGCTTGATGGGAAAGCTAGCTCGCGCGACGATGCGGATAAGATTACCCAGGCGTTTGGGGAAGGCCATTTCGATGGCGGCTTTCAGTGCATCGTCGTCCAACTGCTCGCGGGATTTGGTGGTCTCGTCTCTGTCGTACCAAACCAAGGACGCGTTGTGGCCGGGTAGCGGCAGCATGGCCAAGGGGCCGGTGGGAGTAAATACCTGCCAACTGACATCCTGCTGGGGCAGTTCGGTTTCCACGTTAATGATCATCGCCCGCTGATGATAGTCATAGTTCGTCACGCTAATGCCGGCCAGCGAACGCAACGTAGAACCAGCACCATCGGCGCCGACAATCAGGCGGGCGCTTAGGGTTTTGCCGTTGTCCAGCTCCAGTAGGCGGTTGTTCGTCGCTGATACGGTATTTAACGGCGCGCAATGGGTGTAACAAGTAACGCTGGGCAGCTGTTCTATGCGCTGCCATAGCGCATACTGCAGCGTGCGGTTTTCGATAAAAATGCCGAAGTCTTGCATGCCGCTATCTTCAGCGGAAAACAGCGAGTGGCCGGTGCCGTCCTGGTTGGAGACATCGATATGGCGAAACGGGCAGCTACGCTCTTCCGGCAGGGCGGTGCCGCTTGCTTTGATAAACGCCAGCGAGCGCGCATTGAGTGATGAGATGCGCAGGTCATAATCGCCGCTGGGCGGGGTGGGGGCATCGCCCTGTTCGACCAGCCCGACAGAAAAGCCGGTATGGCCCAAGCGCGCCGCCAGCGCGGCGCCAACCATGCCGCCGCCGACAATGATGACATCATGGTCGTGCTGCCCAGAACCTTGCTCAGACTGTTGCATCCTATGCTCCTTAAAATGAGGTGCTTTTGCGCATTGCGCAGGCGTTGCTTGTCATACAGTATCGTTGAGTTTGAGCAATATTGCCTAGAGGTGAACGATTGACGCAGGCCGTGGAAATAGCCAATAGCATTACCCAGGCGGGTGAAGAGCTGGCAGCGTTTATTCAGCAGCACCCCAAGCTGTGGGTGATTACCGGTGCGGGCGTAAGTACTGACAGCGGCATTCCGGACTATCGCGATGCGGATGGCCAGTGGAAGCGGCCGCCGCCGGTGCAGCATGGCGATTTTATGAGTTCTCATCACGCTCGACAGCGCTACTGGGCCCGCGCGCTGATCGGCTTTAGCGCCATGCGCGAAGCCCAGGCCAGCGGGGCGCACCGGGCGCTAGCCGCGCTGGAGTCCCAGGGCTATATTCAGCAATTGGTCACGCAAAACGTTGACCGTTTGCATCAGCGCGCTGGCTCGCGCCGGGTGATCGACCTGCATGGCCGGGCTGATATGGTGAAGTGCATGGTGTGCGACTATCAAATGATGCGCCACGCCATGCATGCCGAAATGGCGCGAATGAACCCTAGCTTTGCAGGTTTGCAGGCGGGTCACGCTCCGGATGGCGACGCCGATTTGGAAACTGACTTCAGCAGCTTCCGCATTTTCGACTGCCCACGCTGCAGCGGCATCCTGAAACCTGATGTGGTGTTTTACGGTGATGTGGTGCCCGCAGAGCGCAGGCTGGCAGCCCAGGTAGCGCTGGCCGAGGCGGATGCGGTGCTGGCCGTGGGCACCTCATTGATGGTGTTTTCCGGCTACCGTTTCTGTCGCGCCGCCCATGAGCGAGGCATGCCGCTGGCGTCGCTCTCGCTCGGCGTTACTAGGGCGGATGCGCTATTAACCCACCAGTGGCGCGCGCCATTAACGCCGGTGCTTGAACAGGCCGTTCGCTGTTTGCAGCCCGCTTAAAGACCGCTATTAGCGCGCTTTCGATACCCACGGATTGTCTTCCAACCAGAGCCGCCATGGGGCATCGCGGTGTTCGGGCTGGGCGTAATCGATGCCCACACGCGGACCGCTAACGATTGAGGCGTCATGTGAGGCGGCGCTAATCCACAGCTTGTCAGCCTGGGTCATATCGTGACCATACAGCGCTTTATCGATCGTCAACGCACGTGTGAGCTTGCCGGGGCCATTGCTGAGCTGTTTTCCTAAGGCTTGGCGGGTAGCGCGCATGGCGGCTTCGTTAACGGTGGGTTCTACCGCACGAATCAACACCGCGCAGGGCGAGCCTTCCGGCTCGGTTACCACGTTCAATAGCCAGTGCATGCCGTAAACCAGATAGACATAGGCGTGGCCCGCAGGGCCGAACATCGCTTCTGTGCGCGGTGAACGGCGACGATGGGCATGGCAGGCGGTATCTTCAGCACCGCAGTAGGCCTCGGTTTCGACGATTCTTGCCGCCACCTGCTCGCCGTTATGTTCACGCACCAGCCAGCAGCCCAGCAGGTCTCTCGCCACTTCGAGCGTGTCCCGATTATAGAAATCGCGGGGGAGGGGCGTTAGCGAGCTGCTTTTAACATTTGGCAAAGTTGGGCACGGTTTTAACATCATCGTCTCGGCGTTTACTTGAGTAGAGTGCTAGGGTATTAGCTAACCACAGCCAATTGAAGCGGAGTGTATCGTGCTGTCATTTGAACATCTTTATGCCACCTTGCCTGAACCTCTCTGGGTCGCTACCCAGGCAACGCCCGTGGCCAGCCCCGAGCTGATCGCATTTAATGCCCCGCTTGCCCGTGAACTGGGCGCTCAAGAGATTCCTGATCCCGCCACGCTGGCCGAGTGGTTTAGCGGCAACCAGCCCATGCCGGGTTCTCAGCCGGGTGCATTAGGTTACGCAGGCCACCAGTTCGGCAACTTTGTGCCGCAGTTGGGCGATGGCCGTGCGCTACTGCTGGGTGAAGTGATCGACCAGCACGGCGTGCGCCGCGATGTGCAGCTAAAAGGCAGCGGCCGCACGCCGTTTTCCCGGGGTGGCGATGGCCGCTCACCGCTAGGCCCGGTGCTGCGCGAGTACCTGGTCAGCGAATTTATGGCGGCGATGGGCATTCCCACCACCCGTGCATTGGCAGCGGTGACTAGCGGCGAGCGCGTGGTGCGGCAAATGGCCGAGCCCGGCGCTGTCTTTACCCGCGTGGCGAGCAGCCATATTCGCGTGGGCACCTTTCAATTTGCCGCTGCACAGCGGGATGACGCCTTGCTCAAAGCGCTGGCGGATCATGTAATTGCGCGCCACTACCCGGAAGCCGCCAAGGCAGAAGACCCCTATATGGCGCTGCTGGAAGCGGTGGTCGCCCGCCAAGCGGTGTTGATCGCCCGCTGGATGAGCGTCGGCTTTATCCACGGTGTGATGAATACCGATAATTGCAGCATTGCCGGTGAAACCATCGATTACGGTCCGTGTGCCTTTATGGAGCAGTTCGATCCGCAGAAAGTGTTTAGCTCCATCGATCAAGGGCGCCGCTACGCCTTTGCCAACCAGCCTTCAATCGCCCAGTGGAACCTAGCGCGCTTTGCTGAAACGCTGCTGCCGTTAATGCGTGAAGAGGGCGACGCGCTGGTGCAGCAAGCAACGGACGTGATTCGCCGCTTTGAATCACGGTTCAGCGCCGAACAGCTTCGCCTGCATGCCGACAAACTCGGCTTGGCGGCGGAAAGCCCCCGAGCCGCGCCGTTGATGGAAGCACTGGAAAGCCAGATGCATCAGGGGCGAATGGATATGACCGCCACCTTTGATGCGCTCACTCACTACGCTCTTTCACCCAGTGATCCGCACCGTGAGGCGCTGCTGGCGCTGACGACGCAGCCCAACGAGTTGACCGCGTGGCTGGAGACTTGGCAGGCCGAGCAGGTCGCCAGTCAAGACAGCCAGCGCTCCGCCGCCATGCGAAGCGCCAACCCGGTGATCATTCCCCGCAACCACCGCGTTCAAGAAGCCATCGATGCCGCTTACGATGGTGATTTTGTGCCATTCCAGACCTTATTGTCAGTGGTGACTAAGCCGTTCGATGAATCCGTTGAAGCGCGCCGTTTAGCAGCGCCTGCCACGGAAAATGAGCAAGTACTGAGAACGTTCTGCGGCACCTGAGGCTGTGATAAACTGTGATTTTTTACAGGTAGAAGGGTAGCCGGTGCGCAAAATCATTCACTGCGACTGTGACTGCTTTTATGCAGCAGTGGAAATGCGCGATAACCCCGCGCTGCGGGATATCCCGATTGCGATTGGCGGCAGCGTCGAGCAGCGTGGGGTGGTGGCGACCTGTAACTATCCCGCCCGGGAGTTTGGCATTCACTCGGCCATGCCGATGTCGCAAGCGCTTAAGCGTTGCCCGCATCTCACCGTGATCCGCGGTGAGATGGCCAAATACAAAGAAGTCGCCCGCCAGGTCTTCGCCATTTACCGCGATGTGACGGAACTGATCGAACCGCTCTCGCTGGATGAGGCCTTTCTGGATGTCTCAGAGGTCAAACTGCATCACGGCAGCGCGACGCTGATGGCCGAAGCGATTCGCGAACGGGTCAGCCGCGAAGTGGGGATCACCGTTTCAGCGGGCGTCGCGCCTAACAAGTTTTTGGCCAAGATCGCCAGCGACTGGAACAAGCCCGACGGCCTGTGCGTGATTACGCCAGATAAAGTCGACAGCTTCGTGCAACAGCTACCGGTCAAGAAAATTCACGGCGTCGGCCCGCGCACGGCCGAGAAACTGGCGGGGCTGGATATCCACACCTGCGCTGACCTACGTACCCGCACGCTGACCGACCTGGTCGAACACTTTGGCCGCTTTGGGCGGCGGCTGCATGAGCTGAGCTGGGGGCGGGACGAGCGCCCGGTGAAGACCCACCGCGAGCGAAAATCGGTCAGCACCGAGCAGACCTACGCCCAGGATTTGCCTAACCTCGACGCCTGCCGCCGAGAGCTGCCCGCGCTGATCGAAGACCTGGAGCGCCGCTACGCCAGGCTTGATCCGCCACTGGCGGTGCGCGGGCTGATCGTCAAAGTGAAGTTCAGCGACTTTACCCAAACCACCGTCGAACACGCCGACCCGGCGCCTAACCTGGAGCAGTTCGAGACGCTGCTGAACGTTGGCTGGGCCAGAGGCGAGCGCCCCGTGCGCCTGCTGGGCGTGGGCTATCGGCTGGCGGAAAACAGCCAAGAGCACCAGCTGTCGCTGTTTTAATTAGCCGGTTAACCCTTTTATGGATTGACGCTTCTCCAGGCCCGCGATAAAACAGACGTATGATAGCCTGATGTATGTATCTCACGTTTGATTACCCACGAGCCCGCCATGTCTGCTAATGCTGCCCAACGCCCCCGTTTAGTGTTTGCCCACGCCAATGGTTTTCCTGGGCTTAGCTACCGCAGCCTGCTCAATCCGCTGGCAGAGATGTTTGACCTGCACCCGCTGGATCGACTGGGCCACCATCCGGATTACCCGGTTAACCACAACTGGGGCAACTTGGTCGATGAGCTGTTGAGCTATCTGCCCGAGACGGATGCGCCGCTTTTAGGCGTGGGTCATTCGCTGGGGGGCACGCTGATGGCCATGGCGGCCGATAAACAGCCTGAGCGCTTTTGCGGCGTGATCATGCTGGACCCGCCGTTGATGCTGGGAACCGATGCGTGGGCGATGAAAGCCGCCAAGCGGTTCGGCTTTGTAGACCGTGTAACGCCCGCCGGTAAAACCTTGGGGCGGCGTACCGTGTGGCCAAGCCGCGAGGCAATGGCCAACTCGCTGGGGCGTCGGGGCTTGTTTCGCCGCTTTACCCCGGAAGCACTCAACGACTACATTGAAGCAGGGACGCGCTTGTTAGACGACGGCAGCGCTGAGCTGACCTTTGACCCGCGTATCGAGGTGGAGATTTTCCGCCATCTGCCGGATCACCTTTCGCGCCTGCCGCAGCGGCTGGGCGTGCCGATTGAGCTGGTGGCCGGTAACGAGTCGCACCTGCTGACGGCGTCGCGTATCAAACGCTTGCGGCGCAAGGGGCTATCAATAAGCGAGGTTCCCGGCACGCACATGTTCCCGATGGAGCACCCGGATGAAACGCGTGCCGCCATATTGGCTGCTTGGCAGCGTATTGCCAGCAACCGTCAGGCTTCTCATACAGCGTAAGGAGGCGTTATGTATCTTTCCGTACAGCTTAGCTATTACCCACTAGCCGATGACTTCAAACCGGTGGTCAAAGAGGTGGTAAAACGCCTGGAGGCAACAGGGCTGGAAGTGCACCCGAACCGCATGAGTACCCAAGTGTTTGGCGAGTTCGATGAGGTAATGACAGCATTAAGCGATGTGATGAAGTGGTCGTTTGAGACCCATGGTAAAGCGGTCTTTACGGCTAACTTTTTGGAAGGCGATCGTCGGCCTCGATAACTTAGTCGAGATAGCTGGGCCGAGATAGCTGAGTCGATGTCGCTGCGACGGAAGCTCTGTGCGGGGTCCGTCGTGGCCATCGTTTTAGATGTCCCTTCGATTACTTATACCAGCGAGACGCGTTTTTTAGGCCCTGCTCGTCAGTCAGCGGGTTAGATAAGTTATCATTAAACGATATAATTAATGGGGCGAGTATACCGCCATGCTGACAGCGTTAATTTTTTTGATGATTTTGGTGGGAGTGACGGCTTCTTGGTATCAAATCTATCAAATGCATTTCAATATTAATACGTATGATAGCTTCAAACTTACGGGTCAGAAAAACAGGCAGTTCGAAAAGCTTAGCGTCAACGAAAAGAGAGCCATTGAAAACCAAGATGCCTCCCTTCTTGATGAAGCGGCAGTTGATATATTCGGTAATAATTTTAATGTGGCAGCATTACGGATTGCTTTTTCTAAAGAGGGGCAGGAAACCTACGGCGTGCCGCTTTTAAGGCGTAAGCGTGTTTTGGTTTTCAATGCATCGAGCGAAAAAGGAACGGGCAGAGCAAGTGCTCGTCATGCGCCTGGCTTCAAGACGGGACTGCCTTCAATCAACCTGAGAAGCTTTTTTATGGTCGCCGTCATTGCTAACGGTGGGTTGATTCAACTATTGGCGGCCATGAGTATCTATACCATTCACTATGAAGTGAGTGTGTCGATGTTAGAGTGGATAAATCAACCTGTGATGATAATGTCTGCGATATTTTTTATCGTGTTCTTGAACTACTTGATCTCTAAAGTGGATGCTTACCTGCATGATCTTTATCAGCTTGGAAGGTTGAATCAGCTGGCGCCTTTATTCAAGTAACGTTGTCAGGTTTGAGGTTCTTTTCAATGAGGCTAGACAAAAACGCCGCCCAATGGGGCGGCGTCTGTTTGAGTAGCGATAATGCTTAGGTCAACGATTCCAGGCAGGACTCGATGATATCCAAGCCTTCGTTAAGCACGTCGTCTTGAATGGTGACGGGCATCAGGAAGCGGATGGTGTTGCCGTACATGCCGCAGGACAGCAGGATCAAGCCCTCTTCACGGGCTTTCTTGCACAGCGCGGCCGCCAGTTCGGGGTTAGGCGTGTGATCGGCTTTGCTTGAGACCAGCTCGAACGCGGCCATCGAGCCCATGTTGCGCACGTGATCGATGCAGTCAAACTTACCTGCCCATTCGTTGAAGCGCTTCGCCAATTTGTCGCCCAGGGCTTGGCTCTTCTCAAGAATGTTCTCTTCTTCGAACACTTCCAATACCGCTAACGCTGCCGCACAGGCGGTGGGGCTGCCGGTGTAGGTGCCGCCCAAGGAGTTCGGGCCTGAGGCGTCCATGACCTTGTCGGTACCGACGATCGCGGAGATCGGCATGCCGTCGGCCATGCTCTTGGCCATGGTCATGATGTCGGGCTCAACGCCGCTGTGTTCGATGGCAAACATTTTGCCGGTACGGCCAAAGCCTGACTGCACTTCGTCGATGATCATCAGGATGCCGTGCTCATCGCAAATCTCACGGATCTTGGTCAGGAAGCTGGTAGAGGCTGGGTAAAAACCGCCTTCACCCAGTACCGGTTCCAGCACGATGGCGGCGGTATCTTTGGGATTGGCATCGGTTTTCAGCGTCATCTTCAGGCCGCGAATGGCTTCGTCTTCGCTCACACCGTGGTAAGGCACAGGGTAGGGGGCGCGGAAGACGGTGCCCGGCATGGGGCCGAAGTCGCTCTGGTAAGGCGCTACCTTGCCGTTCATCGCCATGGTGAAGAAAGTACGGCCGTGGTAGCCACCATCAAAGCAGATCACGTTGGAACGGCCGGTCGCGGCGCGCGCGATCTTGACGGCGTTTTCCAGCGCTTCGGCACCCGAGTTCGCCAGCATCACCTTGGCATGGCCGCGCACTGGCACGACATGGCTAAGTTTCTCAGCGACTTTTACGTAGCCTTCGTAGGGCATGACCGTTTGGCAGGTGTGCATGAGCTTATCAAGCTGGGCTTTTACCGCTGCGACCACTTTCGGGTGACGGTGGCCCACGTTGAGTACGCCAATACCGCCCGCAAAGTCGATAAAGCGGTTGCCATCTGCGTCCCAGATTTCAGCGTTTTCAGCACGGTCGGCGAACGCCGTCGCAGGGCTGGCAGCGCCCGCCGCGACATATTTGTGTTTCAGCTCGTTCAGTTCGGCATTGCTGCTCATGGCTTACTTCCTATTGATGAGGGATGATCTTTCAGCATAGTGCTTAATAGCGTTACTTACAGGGATGACGATGCAATGACAACACGATTACGCCCCGCCTGTTTAGCTTGATACATAGCTTTGTCGGCACGATCAAGTAATCGTGTGCCGGAAGGTTCAACGTAACTGGCAATCCCAGCTGATAGCGTCACCGTTAATTGATGCTCAGTAAAGGCGTTTTGCGCCACGCTTTGACGGACGCGCTCCATTGCCTGTTGGGCCTCTTCGGCGTTAACGCCAGGCATAATGATCAAAAATTCTTCGCCACCGAGACGCACATGCAGGTCGGTATCACGCAGTACGTCGCTCACCAAGGCAGTCATTTGCTGAAGCACCGCATCGCCGGTGCCGTGCCCATAGGTATCGTTGATCGCCTTGAAGTCGTCCAGATCATAAATCGCGATGCTAAAGGTGGTGCCGTATCGTTCGCAGCGTTTGATTTCTTCATCCAGGCGTTGCAGCCCCGCACGGCGATTGAACAGCTCCGTTAGCTCATCGTGATGGGCTAGGTGATCCAGGCGCTCATTGGCTTGCTTCAAGCGCACTTCCAGCTGTTTACGCTGAGTGATATCGATAATAAAAGTGACTTTACGCGACTGGCCGTCTTCGCCTTCGATACGTGCGGCTTCGGCAATAATCGTGCGCAGTTCGCCATCTTTCGCTAGTACGTCCCACTCTTGGCGCAACTCGAACGTTTCGTTGCCCCGCATGAATTCGTCGTGCAGGGCCGAAAGCCTGGCACGGTAAGCATCGGGCACTACCATGGTAAAGTGCTGGCCCAAGAACTCTTCTTGGCAGTAGCCGTAAAACTCACAGTAAGCCGGATTGACCATTTCGAAGTGGCCGGTGGGGTTGGTGATGCAGATGCCAATAGGGGCGGCTTTGATAACGTTTTCGGTATTGCGCTTTGAGCGGTTGAAAAGCTGGTAGAGCTGATCAGGACTAACCTCTTTCATTCACTGCTCCTAGCCCTGCTTGTACTTCGGTTCTTAGCTCGGCGAGCAGTAGGTCAATATCATCGCCGAGCGAATTCACTGCGGGCCTGGCAAAATAGAACCCCTGTTGGCGGACAATGCCCGCACGCGCCAGCCAAAGCGCTTCGGCGCGGGTCTCTACGCCTTCGGCAATCAGCGTGGTGTGGAGTTCTTTGGCGAGTAGGATAATGGCGTTGAGAATGGCTTGGCGACGTAAATCGCTATCACAATTCATGACCAGTTCACGGTCGATTTTGAGCTTGTCAGGCGTCAGCTCCGTGAGCAAATCTAAATTAGCGTAGCCATTGCCAAAGTCATCCAGCGCGGTTTTAAAGCCCATCGACCGGTAGGCATCGATAATGTTGCACAGGTGTTGGCGGTCGCGAACGCGTTCGGTCTCAGTGATTTCAAAAATCAGCCTGTCAGTTGGCCAGCCCACGCGCCTGGAAACCTCTAACGTGGCCTGAATACAGGCTTGGGGTTCATAAACGGCGTTGGGCAAGAAGTTAATCGACAGGTCCGTTTGCATGCCCAGGGCGCTCGCCATTTCGATCGCTTTCACGCGGCAGGCTTGATCGAAGCGGTAGAGCAGATCGTCCGTGACTTGCGAAATGACACTCCAGGCGGACTCGCCCTGCATACCTCGAACCAAGGCTTCGTAAGTGACGATTTTGGCCAGTGACAGATCCACAATGGGCTGAAAGGCCATGGTGAACTCAAAAGGCAACTCGCCTTCACAGCGTTTACAGCTGCCATTAACGCGTGCGCATTGGCTCATTACAGCTCCTGAAAGATCGGTCGTGGCTGGCGCAAAATAGGCTAAAAAAGTCTATCTATACGCTATGTCGGCGCGCGATGCGATAGTTAGTTTAACCATTATTAAATTTTGCGTACAGGTTTTGTATAGTAATTGTCCACATGCGCTCTCTGTGCTAGCAAGTCACTGTGACTGGGTGACCAAAAAAATAGGTAAAAAGTAGCCAAAAAGTGGCTATAAAAAAAGCGCCTAGAAGGCGCTTAACAGGGAAAAGGTGCTTACACTAGATAATGCCTGCTTGGCGTAACGCCTTGCGCTGTTCAAGGGTAATGCCGAGTTCTTCCATCACGCTTTCAGTATGTTGGCCCAGGTGGGGCGGCGCGGTGGTGGCACTCAGGGGGGCGCCGTTAAAGCGGATCGGGTTGGCCACTAAATCGACACTGCCCGCTTGGTCGTGGGGCAGGGTTTGCTTGAGCCCGCGGGCTTTGACATGGGGATCATCGAAGACGCGATCGAGCGTATTGATAGGCCCGCAGGGCACGCCCACGGCTTCAAAGGCCGCCAGCCATTCATTGGTGGTGCGTTGGGCCAGCGCGGCTTCCAACTGCGGTACCAGCAGTTCACGGTGGTTCACCCTGGCGCCGTTAGTGGCAAAGTGGGGGTCTTCCGCTAAGCCGGGTAACGAGAGTACCCCACAGAAACGTTTGAACTGCTCGTCGTTGCCGACCGCCATGATCATATGGCCATCCTGGGTGGCGAACGCTTGGTACGGCACGATGTTAGGGTGAGCGTTGCCCAGCCGCTGAGGCACATTGCCAGAGGTCAGGTAGTTCAACGCCTGATTGGCGAGCACCCCCACCTGAACATCCATCAGTGCCATATCGATATGGCAGCCTTCGCCGCTATCGCGACGCTGATACAGCGCGGCCAGTACCGCGTTGGCGGCATACAGCCCAGTGAAAATGTCGGTAAACGCGACGCCGCTTTTCACCGGGCCACCGCCAGGCTCACCGTCCGGCTTGCCGGTCAGGCTCATGATGCCGCCCATGGCCTGGATCATAAAGTCGTAACCGGCACGGTGCGCGTAGGGACTCTCCTGGCCAAAACCGGTAATCGAGCAGTAAATCAGCTTGGGGTTTAGCGCTTTCAGGCTGGCGTAATCCAGCCCATAGCGCTTGAGGCCGCCGACCTTAAAGTTCTCGATCAGCACATCCGATTGCGCGACTAACTGCTTAATGACCGCTTGGCCTTCGGGCTTGGCCATATCCACCGTTACCGATCGCTTGCCACGGTTAGCACACAGGTAGTACGCCGACTCTTCCGTGCCTGCCAGCCAAGGAGGGCCCCAGTGGCGAGTGTCATCGCCGCTACCGGGACGTTCGACCTTGATGACATCCGCGCCCATATCCGCAAGCATTTGACCGCACCAGGGGCCGGCTAGCACACGGGAAATATCGAGTACTTTTATACCGGCCAGTGGTTTGGTGGGCTCACTCGTAGTGGGCTTGCTCATAAAGGCTGTTCCTTGGCTGATGATCGACGACGGCTACTTCGTTAGGCGTGCTTAAAAGAACGCCTGGATGCCCGTTTGTGCGCGGCCCAGAATCAGGGCGTGCACATCGTGAGTGCCTTCGTAGGTATTCACCGACTCCAGGTTGACCATATGGCGGATCACGCCGTATTCATCGGAAACGCCGTTGCCGCCGTGCATGTCGCGCGACTGGCGGGCGATATCCAGCGCTTTGCCGCAGTTATTGCGCTTGATCAGCGAGACCATTTCCGGCGCCCAGTTGCCGCTATCCATTAGGCGGCCCACTTGCAGCGCTGCCTGTAAGCCCAGGGTGATCTCGGTTTGCATGTCGGCGAGTTTTTTCTGGATCAGTTGGTTCGCGGCCAGCGGGCGACCGAACTGCTTGCGATCGAGGGTGTATTGACGACCCGCGTGCCAGCAGAATTCTGCCGTGCCCATCACGCCCCAGGCGATACCGTAACGAGCCTTGTTCAGGCAACCGAATGGGCCTTTTAGACCGCTGACGTTAGGCAGCAGGTTCTCTTCAGGGACGAAGGCATTATCCAACACGATTTCGCCGGTAATCGAGGCACGTAGCGAGACTTTGCCCTCGATTTTGGGGGTAGTGAAACCTTCGGTGCCGCGCTCAACGATAAAGCCTTTGATCTGATTGTCGTGAGACGCCGATTTTGCCCACACCACGGCGATATCGGCAATTGGGCTGTTGGTGATCCACATTTTAGCGCCGGTCAGGCGGTAGCCGCCGTCGACTTTTTCCGCCCGGGTAATCATGTTGCCAGGGTCGGAGCCGTGGTCGGGCTCGGTCAAACCAAAGCAGCCCACCATCTCGCCGCTAGCCAACTTAGGCAGGAATTTTTGCTTCTGCTCTTCAGAGCCATACGTTTCGATGGGGTACATCACCAGCGACGACTGCACGCTCATCGCAGAACGGTAACCGGAATCCACACGTTCGACTTCACGGGCAATCAGGCCGTAGGCCACGTGATTAACGCCCGCGCCGCCGTACTCGGGGGAAACGGTCGCGCCCAATAGGCCAAGCTCGCCCATTTCGGTCATGATCTCGCGGTCAAAACGCTCTTCGCGAAAGGCGGTCAGCACGCGGGGCTGGAGGTTTTCCTGGCAGTAATCGTAGGCCGCATCGCGAATCTGGCGCTCTTCGTCAGTGAGCTGTTGTTCCAGTAGCAGCGGATCGTCCCAGTTGAAATGTGTCATGGCGTGGATTCCTCGATTCGTCCTGTCGGCATGTTATGACGCCGCCAGCAATGGATGGGGTGCAAAGCGTAATAGTCCCAATGTATCGCCATTATTTTAAAATATCTACATTTTTTTAAAACGTAGAATATGGCTGGGCACTCAACGGATGCCTCGTGCTTCCAGAACGCGGGTAATAATCGGCACCGGGGTCATTAGGTGGTCGCGCATTAAGCTGTCGGCCTGGGCGGTATCGCGGGCCAGGATGACCTCCACCAGCGCGGCGTGCTCTTGACGTTTCAGCTCTAACGCCTGGGGCGACATCACGGTTTCCTGTAGCCACAGGTGGCGATAGCGCTCCACTTGGTCAAACAACGTGTTGCGCATTTGCAGCAGGTGAGGGGAGTTGCAGCCGCTGGCGATGGCGGTATGAAAAGCCTTGTGTCGTTGGTCCCAAATATCCAACAGGTCATCGGGGGTACTCACGTCGGTGACTTTTGCTAACCGGTGGGCAGTGGCCAGTACCGTGGCTTCCCAATCATCGTCGCCGCGCTCGATGGCCAAGCGCAGGATCAAACCTTCTAACTGGGCGCGGGCATCATAAATATCGTTGAGTTCGGCCAGTGACATCGGCGCTACCCGGTAGCCGCGCTGGCTAATCGCCACTACCAGGCGGTCGGCCACCAGTTGTGACAGTGCTTCCCGCAGCGGCCCTGTGCTGGCGCCGTAATGCGCTTTCAAATGACTCATTAACAGCTTCTGCTCAGGCGCGTAACGGCCACGAATAATGTCGTGCTTGAGCTGGCGATAAGCGCTGATGGCAAGATTCTGTCGCGGAGCGTTGGGCTCGCTAGCACCCTGCTCGTTAATGGCTAGCTGGTTAGCATCTGGCTCCATAACAGTGTGGCTCCTGAACAAAAAGTAAGCGGCAGTGAATTAACGGCCATTATCATTAAATATTAACAATTTGGCATAGAGTAAGACATTCGTAGAAGATTTCACCATTATTAACTGCCAGATTGGCCTGATCGCTAGTGACCCATGCGGAAGGCAACCTTTGTTAAACGCGTAGCAGGGCTGATGGTCTGATAGCCGCCTATTAGCATCTAACGCATAAGCCGTGCTAACTTCTCCTCCACCGCTTCTGGTTGCCCATGGATAGCAAGCAGAGGTTGGGGCTTCAACACCTCCTTTTTCGTCAACCATACCTATAAGTCCAAGCAGGACGGAGGAAATGCTCATGCGAACTCTACGCTCTCTACCCTACGCTGTTGCTGCTGCTTCTATGCTCGCAGTTGCGCTTCCCGCCAGTGCCCAACAACTTTCAATCGCTACCGGCGGCACAGGCGGCGTTTACTACCCGATCGGCGGTGGTTTTGCCGAAATGATCAACAATCACATCGAAGGCGCCCAGGCGACCGCTGAAGTGACCGGGGCTTCCGTTGAAAACATGGGCCTGATCATGCGTGGCGATGCAGACCTTGCACTGGCACTCGCCGACACGGTTTATCAGGCGTACAACGGCACGGGTGACTTCGAAGGTCGTCAGATTGAAAACATTCGTGCACTGGCCTCGGTTTACCCCAACGCCGTGCAGCTGGTGACCCTAGCGGAATCCGACATCGAGTCGATTGCTGATTTGGAAGGCAAGCGGGTTTCTGTTGGCGCGCCGGGTAGCGGTACCGAGCTGAACGCTCGCGCGCTGCTCGAAGCCAATGGCGTCAGCTATGACGACTTCACGCCGCAGCGTCTTAACTTCAACGAAACCGCTGATGCCATTCGCGACGGGGATATCGACGCTGGCTTCTGGAGCGTTGGCCCCCCGACCAGCTCGATTCTTAACCTGGCTGCCACGCGCGACATTCGCCTAATCGGTCTTTCCGATGAAGAAGTGGCCAATGCGCAGGAAGAAGAAGAAGTCTTTGCCCCCTACGAGCTTGCCGCCGGTATGTATGACGGTATGGATGAAGCGGTGCAGACCATCGGTATCCCCAACGTCCTCGTCGTGAACGCTGATATGGACGAAGAGCTGGCTTACCAGTTGACCCAGCTGCTGTTTGAAAACACCGATGAGCTGATTGCCGTTCACCCGGCCGCGAACGACACGACCGTGAAGTTCACCATGGACTCTACCCCGGTGCCGCTGCACCCAGGCGCGCTGCGTTACTTCGAAGAGACCGGTGCTGAGATTCCGGATCGTCTGCGTCCGTAATTGCTAACGTGTCTTGAAGGATATGGCCATGCAGTGGCAGCAACGCTTGGTAGCGCTACTGATTGCATGTTCTCCGTTCGCCGAAGTGGGGGCTTCCCCCGCTTCGGCGTCGGCGTTTATGCAACTAGCCGTGGTGACCGAGCAAGGCGACACCCTGGTGGATGAAGCGGTGCCTGCGGGTGGTCGCTGGTGCATTAAATGGCAGCACTCCGTCGAGCATTTTACGGTGTTGGATTGCTATCGTAATGCGGCCGGGGTCATGCAACTGGAGCGTAGTCATCAACCTGATTTTGCCGCCGGGCTCGGGCATATCTTTGGCCGCGGCGAGCAGGTATCTGACGGTGAAGGCGGTTACTGGATTAACGGTATTAACGAGCCAGTCGCCAATAACCGGTACGTGTTAAGAGTTGGTTCTCCTGCCGTCAACCATCGCGTCGTGTGGCCCGATGGGGAGCATGCGCCGGTGAGCCTAAGTGACCACGCGGCTGGGCAACGCGTGACCATTCAGTTGATAGACCCTCACGCATCCCCGCGTGAATAAAAACGACATTAGTTAACGCTTCCGAGGACTTCATGAGCGAATCCAAGCAACCGCCGAGCGTGATGACGGGCGGTAATGCGATTCAACCCCGCATGGTGCTGTGGTCAATAACCATTGTGGCGGTGGGTCTCTCCCTATTTCAGCTCTATTCGGCGGGTATTCAGCCGTTAGGGCTTTTTTATCAGCGCAGCATTCACCTGGCATTGATCATGATGCTGGCGTTTTTGATGTTTCCCGCCTTTGGCCCGACCCGTAAACGGGGCGTGTTAGGTTGGGGGCTAGACGTGGTGTTTTTAGCTGGGGCGGTGCTGACCGGCGGCTACTTGGTTTTCAACCTGGATGAAATATTCAGCCGTGCCGGGTTTTGGAACAGCACCGATATTCTGGTTGCCTGTATTGCCACGGTAACCGTGCTGGAAGCCAGCCGTCGCGCGGTCGGCTTCGGTATGACCGTGATTGGCCTGTTGGCGATCGTTTATGCCTTTGCCGGGCCGCGCGGTGAGCTGCCGTGGCTGGGCGAGTGGATGCCGGGTATTCTGGAACACCGCGGCTACACCTTTGATCGGGTCGCCGGTCAGCTGTACCTGGGGCAAGAAGGCATCTTTGGCCTGCCGCTGGGCGTTGCGGCGACCTATATCTTTATCTTTGTGCTGTTTGGTGCCTTTTTGGAGTGTACCGGGGCAGGCAAGTTCTTTATCGATATGGCCTATGCGGCGACGGGCCGCCAGCGGGGTGGCCCCGCCAAAGCAGCGGTGCTGGCCTCCGCTGGGATGGGGTCTATTTCCGGCAGCGCGATTGCGAACGTGGTCACCACCGGTGCCTTTACCATTCCGCTAATGAAGCGCTTGGGCTACAAGGCCAAGCAGGCGGGCGGTATCGAAGCGGCGGCGTCGACCGGTGGGCAGATCATGCCACCGCTAATGGGCGCCGGGGCGTTCTTGATTGCCGAATACACCAATACGCCTTACCTGGATATCGTCAAAGTCAGTATCCTGCCAGCGATTATGTATTTCGCCACGGTTTACCTGTTTGTCCACATCATTGCTCTTAAGCAAGGCATGCAAGGGTTACCCAAGGACGAACTGCCGCAGATGCGCCAAGTAATGAAAGAGGGCTGGCACTTCCTGCTGCCGCTAGCGGTACTGGTGTGGCTGCTGGCGATGAGCATGTCGCCGATGCGGGTAGGCTACTACGCAGTGGTCACCATGGTGGCCGTGGCGGTGATTCGCTATGCGCTGTGGTTCTTCTTTGTAGCGCCTCGCCAAGGCCAGCCGGTAACTGCCTCGGCGGTGAAAGATACCCTCCGCGCCGGTCTTGCCAAATTGATCGAAGGCCTGGAGCTGGGTGCGCGTAACGCGGTCGCGGTGTCGATGGCCTGTGCGGTGGCCGGTATCATCGTCGGGATCGTGGGCTTGACCGGTCTCGGGTTGAAGTTCTCTTCCATGATGTTGGCTTTCTCTGGCGGTAATATCTTACTGGCGCTGTTAATGGTGCTGCTGGCTAGCCTAGTGCTGGGCATGGGGCTGCCGGTTACCGCCAGCTACATCGTTCTGATCGTGCTGGTCGGCCCTGCGCTTACCCAAGAGTTTGGTATTCCGCTGTTGGTCGCGCACTTAGTGGTGTTCTGGTACTCCCAGGACTCCAACGTGACGCCGCCCATCGCCTTGGCAGGCTTTGCCGGGGCGGCCATTGCGGGCAGTAAGCCGATGGAAACCAGCTTCCAGGCGTGGAAGTTTGCCAAGGGGCTCTATCTGATTCCGCTGTTTATGGTCTTCAACCCGGAGATCATTATGGGCGGCCCAGTGCCGGTAGTGATCTGGAACGGAGTCATCGCCATTCTGGCGCTGGGTGCGTTTGCGGCGGCCCTGGAAGGGTACCTGTTTACTCGCATGTCGTGGTTGCCTCGCCTTGCGATTACCGCTGCGATTATTGCCGTGTTCTACCCCAATCTGCTCAGCGAGATTGCCGGTGTAGCGGTCATGGTGTTTGCCATTGGGGCTAACTGGTTGGCCAGCAAGCGCGAAGCACCTGCCGCGCCCGTTAGCGGTTAATGGCTAACGCCAAGCACCAAGCAAGCAACGAAAAAGGCCCGGAGCGCTAAGCTCCGGGCCTTTTATTTAGCGGGGGAAAGGTTGCCTGGGTTAGAAAATCGACTCAGCGGTGCCTGAACCCTGTGAGCCACTGGCTTCTTCCAGCTCGCGGCTGATGCGGCGCGGCTGGTAGTCCGGCAAGTGATCCTGATGGAACAGCTCTGTGATACCGCCCGTCTGCCCGTTGGCTAAGCGCTGACCCGTGTCTGGATCAACCTGGGCGGTCACGATGGTCGCAGGGCGTTCGGGCACAGCACTCGGCGTACCTTCCAGGGCATCACCCATGAACTCTATCCAAATGGGGAGCGCGGCCTGCGCCCCATATTCAGAAATGGTTTCGTTACTGTCCTTACCCACCCAAACCGTGGTCACCAAGTTGCTGTTGAAGCCAGCAAACCAGGCATCGCGCTGGCTATTGGTCGTGCCGGTCTTACCCACGATATCGTCGCGGTTAAGGCTTAGCGCGCCACGGCCAGTGCCTGACGTGATAACGTCACGCAGCATATCGCGCAGAATGTAAACCGCTGCCGGGTCCGCTACGCGTTTGGCGATGGGGTATTCACGCCCATCGATTTCTACCGTCTCTTGATCCTCGGCACAGCTTGGGCAAGCGACCTGCGGGGTGGCTTCATCGATGATCTCGTTATCGTCGTCACGGGTGACGCGCTCGATGAACCAGGGCGATACCTGGAAGCCGCCATTGGCCAATACCGCATAGGCATTGGTCATCTCCATCGGCGTCAGGCTTGCGCTGCCCAGTGCCAATGCCAAGCCGTGTGGCAGGCGACCAGGGGCAAAGCCAAAGCCTTCCAGGTAGTCGATCGTATGATCAAGCCCCATGGTCTGCAGTACACGAATGGTCACCAAGTTGCGCGAACGCGCGAGTGCCGGGCGTAAGCGCATGGGGCCCTGGAAGTCGCGGCTAGAGTTGACCGGCCGCCACAACGAGTTGCTGCCATCGTCGAGTACCACGGGAGCGTCATTGACGACGCTGGCGGCGGTCATTTCGCCATCTTCAAGCGCCGCTAAGTAGATAAACGGCTTGAAGATCGAGCCCGACTGACGCTGTGCCTGTACCGCACGGTTGAACTTGCTGGCGTTAAAATCAAAGCCGCCCTGAAGGGCCAAAATAGCGCCTGTCCGCGGATCCTGAGCCACCAGCGAGCCTTCCGCATCCGGTAGTTGCGAGAGACGCAGCGAGTCGTCTTCATTTTCAATCACGCGAACCATATCGCCGCGCACCGCAATGTCTTCCGCTGAGCTGGGTTCGGCGCCGCGACTGCGCGGGCTAAGGTAAGGGCGAGCCCAGTTCAACCCTTCCCAGGCAATGGTCTTGAGGCCATCGCTGCGGGTAAGCACCTGCAATTCGCGGCCGCTGCTTTCCACCACGATAGCAGGCTGCAGAATGCCGTAATTGGGCGTGCGCTCAAGCACCTGTACCCAGTTACTCACATCACCTTCGATCCCCTCAACCTCCGTTTGGCTGCGTTGGGCGGCCTGGCGCGCGGTTTGACGAATTTCGGGAGATTCGGAAAGCTCCTCTTCCAGGCCTTGGGTCGCAGTTTGCTCCTGTGCTTCAACGAGGCTGGCGGCAATGTCGCTCTGTTCCGGCCCGCGCCACCCGTGACGCAGGTCATAGTCCGTTAACCCATTGGCGAGCGCTTGGCGTGCAAAGGGCTGCAGCTCACTGTCGATGGTAGTGTAGATACGGTAGCCGCCGGTGTAAGCGTCGTCGCCAAACCGCTCTACGGCATACTGGCGCGCCATTTCAGAGACATAGGCCGCTTCCACTTCCGCTTGGGTAAAGTGACGGCGCGCGGTGACAGGGTCCTGAACCGACACTTGGTAAGTCTCGTCGTCGATGTATCCCAGCTCGCGCATGCGGAACAGGATCCAGTTGCGACGAATCAGAGAACGTTCGGAGTTAGCCAGCGGGTTGAAGGCTGAAGGCGCCTTGGGCAGACCGGCAATCATGGCCGTTTGGGCCAGGTTCAGTTCCGCAAGCGGCTTGTCGTAATAGGTTTCAGCCGCGGCGGCGATGCCGTAAGCGCGGTTGCCCAAGAAAATCTTATTGACGTAAAGCTCGAAGATTTCCTCTTTATCGAGTACCTGCTCCATTTGCAGGGCCAGCAGAATCTCGCGGATTTTACGCGTAAAGGTCTGATCCAGCGTCAGCATGTAGTTACGCGCGACCTGCATGGTGATGGTCGAACCACCGGATTGGATCGTGCCGCCACTCTGCACGAGCTCTACGGCGGCCCTGGCCAAGCCGCGTGGGTCGACGCCTGCGTGGTCGAAATAGCTGGCATCCTCGGCGGCGATTAACGCATTGATCATATCCTGGGGGATTTCATCAAAGTTGATCGCCATGCGACGCTCTTCGCCAAACTCACCGATCAATTTACCGTCCTGGGTAAAAATGCGCAGCGGCGTATGCAGTTCGAAGTCCTGCAGTTGGCGAACGTCGGGAAGTCCCGGGGCAAAGTAAATGGCGGCACCGACCACGGCTAACGCGGTGGCACCGACCAGCGATACCATCAGGAAAAAGAGCGACACGATAAGGGTTCGAATAAACGTCATGTAAAAAGAGCACCCTGGGAGAGTAAAAAGATCGGCATCTAAACGGCCGTATCATGCAATTGGCTGCCATTATAGGAACCTGAGGCGGCGGCCACCAGTGTTGATATGCCGTAAGTTGGTTCAGGTGTGACTTAGCTAAAAATCATGTAACCTCAGACGACATTCGAAAAACGGGCGACAAGCAGGTGGAGCCAGACCCAACATGCGCTTTCTAAAATCTGGTAAGGGGTTGATTGGCGTCGATATTACTTCGGCGACCGTCAAACTGCTTGAGCTAAAACAGTGCCACGATAATTACCAAGTGGAAAGCTACGCGGTAAGGCCATTACGCGAAGGCGCCGTGGTCGAGCGCCGTATCCGTGATATTGACGATGTGGCCAGTGTCCTCAGCCGTGCCGTCGAACATGCCAAACCCTCCACCCGCAAAGCCGCGGTAGCCGTGCCTGCCAGTGCCGCGATCACCAAAACGCTGACGTTTCCCATCGGGCTGAGTGAAGAGGAAATCGAAGAGCGCATCGTGGCCGAATCTGACCGCCATATTCCTTTTCCGTTCAACGAGGTGGCCTTCGACTTCGAGTGCCTAGGCCCTGCCCCCTTCGACGACGGCCAGCAGCAGGTAATGCTGGTGGCCTGCCGCCAGCAAGACATCACGCAGCTCACCGAGACGTTAGAGCGCGCTGGCTTGGAGCCGGCGGCGGTGGACGTGGAAACCTTTGCCATGGAGCGTTCGCTGGCCGAATTGCGCCGCCAGTTAAAGGTGGACAATGACCCGACCGCCTGCGTGGGCTTGGTGGACATTGGCGCTAATATGAACGCTTTTCACGTCGTCCGTGGTGGCCATATCGTTTATACCCGCGATACGGTTTTTGGGGGGCGCCAGTTGACCGACGCGATTCGCGAACGTTACGAGTTGAGTATGGAAGAGGCCGGCTTTGCTAAAAAGCGTGGCGGTCTTCCTGACGACTATCATGAACGAGTGCTTAATCCCTTTCTGGAAACCGTGGTGCAACAGGTAGGGCGCTCATTGCAGCTTTACTACACGGCCGGTCGGCAGCAGGAGGTACAGCACATTGTTCTGGCAGGCGGGTCGAGCGTTATTCCTGGGCTTGCCGAACGCATTGCGGAAGACAGCGGTATGGCGGTGACCATTGCCAATCCTTTTCAGCGCATGCGGGTCAACAAGCGTTTGAACCTTCAGGCATTGACCAATGATGCCCCGGCGATGCTCACCGCAGGTGGCTTGGCGATGCGGGTGAATCGATGAGCATGAACATTAACCTACTGCCCTGGCGGGAAGCGCAGCGTGAGCGCAGAACTCGAAAGTTCTATGTTGCTGTGGCCGGTATGCTGGTCGTTGGCGTAGCGCTGGGCCTGCTGATCTCCCATTTTTATCAGCTTAAGCTCGCGGCTCAGCAGCAGCGCAATGCCTATGTGAGTGATCACATCGAGCGTCTGAATAGTGAAATCGAAGGGGTGTCTCGCTACACCAGCGATGCCGAACGCCTGGGCGAGCAGATTGCTGTGTTTCAGGCGTTACAGAGCGAACAGGCGGACACCGTGCAGCTGTTGAATGATATCGCCAACAGCGTGGCGAATGGGGTGGTTTATCAGCGCTTATCGAAAAACGGTGAGCGTGTCAGCGTCACTGCGGTAGCCGGTAGCGAGCGCCAGGTCTCTGAACAGTTGCGCCGTATTGCCGCGCTGCCTGGGTTAGGGGTCCCTTCGCTGTCGGCGGTGGAAAGTGAGCAGGACGGAACAGGGCGGGTGTTTCGTTTTGACGTTGAGCAGACCACACCAGCGCAAGACAATGCCCAAGCGCTGCCAGCACAAGGTGGGCAAGAGGAGAGGGCGCCATGAGCCTGAGTCGCGAGCAGTGGGCCACTGAATGGCAGCGTCTGCGCGAGGTTGATTGGCGCGATTTAGACGTCAAGGAAGCCGGTAGATGGCCGTTGCTGTTAAAAGCCCTGAGCGGTTGCTTGGCCCTGCTGGTCGCCCTGAGCGTCATGCTGTGGTTTGTCGTGGGTGAACAGCGGGAAGCCTTGATGGCGGCGCAGCGCGAAGAGGTCAGGCTGTTGAGTGAGTACCGCAGCAAAGCGTCTGAAGCCGCCTTCTTGCCGGAAATGCGTGAGCAGTTAGCCACCCTCGAGGGGCAAATGGCGCGTTTGCGCAGGATGCTACCCACCGATGCGGAAATTCCGTCATTGCTCGATAGCATCAGCGATGCCGCCGTCGATAACCGGCTCTCTATTGAAACGATTCGGCTACGGCCAACGCTCACGCAAACCCACTACGTCGAACAGCCGTTGGATATCCTGGTACGCGGCGACTACCACCAGTTGGCCCGCTTCAGCGCCGATATCGCCTCGCTGCCGCGGATGGTGACGCAGCACGACTTTACCTTGGAGCCTGTAGAAGGGCGCGGCGATACGCTACGCCTTTCGTTACTGGCGCGCACGTATCGCTATCTAACGCCAGGCGAACAGCCCTCCTCGGATGAGGCGGAGCCGCTATGATGATTGTTAGGGCTGTGATTCGCAGCGTGATGACCTACGCGGCAAAACGCATAGGGGCGCTAGCCGGTGTGGTGCTGCTGGCGGGGTGTGCCGATGCCGATTTAGCGCAGCTTGAGGACACCCTAGCCGACATCCGCCGGTCGCCAGGCGGTCAACCGCCGGTGGTCACGGTGACGCTGCCCGAGAACCGTCGCTTGGCTTATTTATACAGCGAAGAGCGCAGCCCCTTCTTACCCCCCGACGAAGTGGTTCAGGGGGGCATGAGCCGTAGCGAAGGCGCTCTGGCACCCGACCAGCAGCGTACGCGAGAACCGCTGGAACGGTTTTCTCTGCAGGAACTGCGTTTGGTCGGTACGATGCGTATGGCGGGTCGGCAAGTCGCGATGATTGCCTCCCCGGATGGCAATGTGACCAGTGTGAAAGAGGGGAACTATATGGGCACGGACTATGGCCGCATTGCCCAGATAAGCGCTCAAGAAATTCGTGTTACCGAGCGTGTCTTCACCCAGCGGGAAGGTTGGCAAGAGCGGCAGGTGTCACTTGCTATCAATGAAAACAACGAGTAAGCGGATATTAGCTCATGGCAGTAACAGCTTGGCGAATCACTTTTTTCATGGCCATGGCAGCCCTACTTTCACTGTTGCCTTCATTGGCAGCAGCGTCGGTGCTGACCGATATTAACGTTCAGCCCGCCGACAGCGGTGGCGTCAACGTTGATCTTCGCTTTACCGGCGATGTGCCCGAACTGCGCAGCTACCGCTTGGATGCCCCACCGCGGGTCTCGCTGGATTTGGTCGGCGCCCAAAGTGGGCTTTCCAGTCGGCGTATGAACATTGCCCGCCACGGCATCGAACAAATCACCGCCCTGGAAGGCAATGGCCGCACGCGCCTGGTCGTCAGTCTCGCTGAGCCACAGACATTCACGTCGCGCGTAATGGATGATCGCCTGCGCCTTACCTTTGTATCAGACGCGGCGCCTGCCTCAGCAGCGCCCCCAGCTCCTTCCGCCAGTGTCTCTTCAGCAAATGCTCCTGCCGCCAGCGTCCCGTCCACGGGGCTTGAAACCAATGAAGGGCCGCAGGTTGAAAATATTGATTTCCGTCGCGGTGCCGACGGCGCCGGTCGTTTAATGGTCACCTTTGACCGCGAAGGGGTCGAGGCAAACGTGCGAGAAGGCGGCCCCGACCAAGTGCTGGTTGATCTGCGCGATGTGGCGATCCCTGACTCGCTTAACCAAGTGTACGATGTCACCGATTTTGCGACGCCTATTACCCGAATTACGCCCCGCGCTAATCAGGGGAGCACTCAGCTGGCGATTGCTACCCAGGGTGCTTATGCCATGATTTCCTCACAAAGTGGTCGCACGCTAACGGTGGAAGTGCAGCCTGCCAGCCAGGAATCAGAGCCCTCCCAAGCGACGGGGGAGCGTTTTAACGGCGAGCGCCTGAGCCTTAATTTTCAAGACATCGAGGTGCGTTCGGTGCTGGCGACGCTGGCCGAATTTACCGGGTTGAACCTGGTCGCCAGCGATAGCGTCACGGGGCGTGTGACGCTCAATTTGAACGACGTTCCCTGGGACCAAGCGCTTGAGTTGATACTGCAAAGCCAGGGACTGTCGAGCCGGGAGCAGGGCAATGTGATTGTGGTGGCCCCCGCCAGCGAACTGGCCGATTTAGAGCGTCAGGAGCTTGAGGCACGCAATCAGCGTGAAACCCTTTCACCGCTAGTGACCGAGTTCATCGAGATCAAGTACGCCCGCGCTGAAGATTTGGCCCAGCTGCTGCGCGGCGGTGAAGGCGATGGTTTTGGCCTGCTCACCGAGCGTGGGCGTGTCAGCATTGATAACCGCACCAATACGTTGCTGGTACAGGATACGTCTGATCAGGTGCGCGATATCGTGCGCACCATCGACCGCCTGGATGTCGCTGTTCGCCAGGTACAGATAGAAGCGCGTATTGTCATCGCTCGCGACACTGCTTCACGTGAGCTGGGCATCAATTGGGGAATGTCGAGCACACGGGGCTTTCAAGAGGGCGATGATGGCACCTTCTCGCGACGCGATATCAATCCCAATGGCATCAACCGTGCCCAAGGCGGTTTGGCTGTAGATCTAGGCGCCGCGACCGGGCCGGGTACCGGCTTTAGCTTTGGCTATTTATCTGGCGATATCTTGCTGGATCTTGAGCTGCGTGCCTTGGAGAGCGAGGGGAAGAGCCAGACGATTTCCCAACCCCGGATTATTACTGCCAACCAGCGCACCGCTCGCATTAGCCAGGGCGAAGAGCGCGCTTTCCAGAGTGTGGATGGTAACGATAATCCGGACACGGAGTTCAAAGAAGCCGAGCTTTCGCTGGAAGTAACCCCGCAGATCACCCCAGACAACCGCATTATCATGGACCTGGTGATCAAGAATGACAGCTTCCGGGAATCAGAATTTGGCGGTGAGCCGCCGATCGATACCAACCAGATCGAGACCCAGGTATTGGTGGATAACGGCCAAACGGTGGTGTTAGGCGGTATTTTAACCACCGAAGAGCTGCGGCAAATCGCCAAAACTCCCTTGCTGGGCGATATTCCTTTGCTGGGTCGACTGTTTCGCTATACCGAAGAGAGCAATGAGAAGGTAGAGTTGTTAGTCTTTATTACTCCACGACTTCTAGACGATGGCTTAACGGTTCGCTGATGCAGGATTTACCCAACTTATTTCTCATAGGCCCGATGGGGGCTGGCAAAAGCACCATTGGTCGCCTCTTGGCGGCGGAGCTTTCGCGTCAATTTTATGACAGTGACCACGCCATTCAAAACCGCTGCGGGGCGGATATTCCGTGGATCTTCGATGTGGAGGGCGAGCAGGGCTTTCGGCAGCGCGAAATCCATATGATCGATGAGTTGACCCGACTCTCTTCGGTGGTGGTGGCCACTGGCGGTGGGGCGGTGCTGCGCGAGGAGAATCGCCGTGCTCTGCGCGAGCGTGGCACGGTGGTGTATCTGTTGACCACCGTCGACCAGCAGCTAAAACGCACCGCGAAAGACCGTAATCGGCCACTGCTGCAATGCGCTAACCGCGAACAGGTACTCAACGACATGTTTGCCCAGCGTGACCCGCTCTATCGGGCGACATCGGACATTGCCGTGCGCACCGACCGGCGCAGCCCGCGGGCCGTGGTCAATGAAATTCTGCGACGGGTGCACCGGCTAGTAGATCCCCTGGAGCCCACATCGCCGCCGCATTCGTCGGGCACGTATAATCATAAGGTATCGCAATGACCTCGCCAGCCAGCGCGCAACGCACCCTTAACGTTGCTTTAGACGAGCGTAGTTACCCGATTCATATTGGCACCGGGCTGCTTGGAAAAGCCGATACGTTGGCCCCTTACCTGGCGGGTCAGCAGGTCATGGTGGTCACTAACGAGACGATCGCGCCGCTCTATCTGGAAATGCTCTGCGCTAGCCTGCCAGCGCATTTAGAGGTGCGCACGGTCGTGCTCCCCGATGGCGAGCAGTACAAAACCATTGAGCAGGTCAGTCGGATTTGGGACGCGTTACTTGAAGCTGGTTTTAACCGCCGCTGCACGCTGATCGCTCTGGGCGGCGGTGTCATCGGCGATATGGTCGGTTATGCCGCTGCTTCCTATCAGCGCGGGGTGGCGTTTATCCAAGTGCCGACCACACTGCTTTCCCAGGTGGATTCGTCGGTAGGCGGCAAAACCGGCGTTAACCATCCGCTGGGTAAAAATATGATTGGCGCTTTCTGGCAGCCCAAAGCCGTGCTGGTGGATATCGACACACTGAAGAGCCTGCCGCGTCGTGAGCTGTCCGCGGGGCTTGCTGAAGTGGTTAAGTACGGATTCATCCGCGACGAAGCCTTCTTAAGCTGGCTGGAAGCCAATATGGCCGCACTGCTGAATGTGGCACCTGAGGTAGTCGCCGAAGCCATTGCGCGCAGTTGCCAGATCAAAGCCGACATTGTCGCCGAAGATGAAACCGAGCAGGGCGTGCGTGCGCTGCTCAATTTGGGCCACACCTTTGGCCACGCCATTGAAGCACACCAGGGCTACGGCCATTGGCTGCACGGCGAAGCCGTAGGCGCAGGCATGGCCATGGCGGCCACGCTCTCAAACCGGCTGGGTTGGATTGATGACGCAGCGCTAACACGAAGTCTGGCCGTCATTGAAAGCGCTGGGCTGCCGTTAGCGGCACCTGCCAATATGTCCAGCGATGACTTTTTAGCCCGTATGCGTCTGGATAAGAAAAATATCGATACCCGGCTACGTTTGGTGCTGCTTAACGCCTTAGGGGATGCCTGCGTTAGCGATGCCACGCCCGTTGAGGTTCTCAGCACGCTGCTGGATAGCTATCCACGCCGCTAAGTGATCAAAACAAGCCTGCCCGTAGACGCATTTCCCCCGCTCAGATAGTGAAAGCCTGCGATGAGTGCCGCTCCGCCAGGAGGAGTGGCTTTCTCGGGTGGGGTTAATCGTCTTGGCCCTCTTTTTTAGCCTACATATAGAACGCTGTTTTTTTATAATCCGTATGCCTTATGCGCTATCGGCATGGGTAATTTGCCATCCATTAGACTAAAGTCTAATGGAAAATAAGGCGCCTGATTGTTTCGTTTCGTTTCGTTACAAGTGTTTGAAGTGTATGTGTTTTTTTCTTGAGTGGTAAGGCAAATACAGGATTTGAAAAGAGTTTCTCTAACGTTATAAGCGCTAGGCGATTGCGCTAGGTGGGCGCCAATCGCTATGCTGACCGGCCATTTTCTTGCGGCAGCGACGGTGGGAAATACCCCATTCTGGGCAGGTTATAAGCACTATAAAAAAAGCAAAACCGGCCTTTATACCATAAGAACGCTGCTAAAAAAATACGCTGACTAGTAGAGGCACGCCCATGAATAGAGGTCTTCACCAGCCTGGCGAGTTTCGCGATAACTGTGGTTTTGGCCTGATTGCCCATATGGAAGGCCAGGCTAGCCACGATTTGCTGAAAACTGCCATTGAATCCCTGACCTGCATGACCCACCGGGGCGGTATTGCTGCCGATGGAAAAACCGGTGACGGTTGTGGCTTGCTGCTTAAAATGCCCACCTCTTTTATGCAGGCGGTGGCCAAAGAGGCGTTCGATGCCGAGTTAGGCGACCGGTTTGCCGTGGGCGTCGTGTTCCTACCCGATGACGATGCGCGTGAAGCTAAGGCTCGCGATACCCTGACCCACGAGCTTGAAGCGCGCGGCCTCAACGTGTTGGGGTGGCGCGATGTGCCGACTGATTCCAGCGTTTGTGGCCCCATGGCCCTCGATTGCCTGCCGCGTATCCGCCAGCTGTTTGTGAAGCCGGGCTTGGGTGAGCACTTCGATGTTGATCTGTTTATGGCCCGTCGCCGTGCCGAACAGGCGCTGCGTGGCGAAGAAGATTTCTACGTGGCCTCGCTCTCGTCAGAGGTCATCTCCTACAAAGGCTTGATGATGCCGGAAGACTTACCGGCGTTTTACAAAGACCTGAACGATCCGCGTTTGGAAACCGCCATTTGCGTTTTCCACCAGCGCTTCTCTACCAATACCGCGCCGCGCTGGCCGCTGGCGCAGCCGTTCCGCCTGTTGGCCCACAATGGTGAGATCAACACCATCGAGGCCAACCGCGGTTGGGCGAACTCGCGCAAAGCCAACTTCGTTAACGAGCGTCTGCCGGATATCGCCGAGCTGGATGAGATCGTGAATACCACCGGCTCTGACTCCTCCAGCATGGATAACATGTTGGAAGTGCTGCTGACCGGTGGCATGGAGCTGCACCGTGCGGTACGCATGATGGTGCCGCCAGCATGGCAGAACGTCGAAACCATGGATGCCGAACTGCGCGCGTTCTATGAGTACAACTCCATGCACATGGAGCCGTGGGACGGCCCCGCGGGCGTGGTAATGACCGACGGTCGCCAAGCGGTGTGTATGCTGGATCGTAACGGCCTGCGCCCGGCGCGCTGGGTGATCACCAAAAACGGCTACATCACCCTGGCCTCTGAAACGGGCACTTACGGCTACAAGCCGGAAGATGTCGTGGCGAAAGGTCGGGTTGGCCCGGGCCAAATGCTGGCCGTGGACACCCAGACCGGCGAAGTGCTGCATACTGATGATATCGATCAGCGGTTAAAGTCCGCCTACCCCTATAAGCGGTGGTTGAAGCAGGAAGCCAGCTATTTAGAGTCGGCGCTGACCGAGCTGGCGCGTTTTCAAACCATGGATACCGACGCCCTCAACGTGCAGCAGAAGCTGTTCCAGGTAAGCTTTGAAGAGCGTGATCAGGTGCTGCGCCCGCTGGCAGAAAGCGGCCAGGAAGCGGTGGGCTCCATGGGCGATGATACGCCGATGGCGGTGCTCTCCAGCCGTCCCCGCTTGCTGACCGACTTCTTCCGGCAGAAGTTTGCCCAAGTCACCAACCCGCCGATCGACCCGCTGCGCGAAGCGATCGTCATGTCGTTGGAAACCTGCTGTGGCGCCGAGCTGAACGTCTTTAAAGCGACGCCCGAGCACGCGCATCGGTTGATTTTGACCACCCCGGTGCTGTCGCCGCGCAAATTTACCGCGCTGGTGAGCCAGGATGATCCGGCCTTTGCCAGCTATACGCTGTCGCTGGGCTACGACCCTGAGCAGCAGAGCCTGCACCAGGCGCTCAAGGCGCTATGTGAAGAGGCTGAAGCGCAAGTACGTGCCGGTAAGGTTATCTTGGTGCTCACTGATGCCGAGCTTGCGAAAGGCCTGATCCCTATTCAGGCCGCCCTGGCCGTGGGTGCCGTGCACTCTCATTTAGGCCGTTTGGCACTCCGCCCCAACGCCAACATCGTGGTGGAAACCGGTTACGCCCGGGATGCTCACCAGATGGCGGTGCTGTTTGGCGTGGGCGCGACGGCGGTTTACCCGTGGCTCGCCTACCAGGTGATGGCGGATATGCACCGCACGGGCGAGCTGACCGGTAACCCGGCTGATGGCCGCGAAAACTACCGTAAAGGCCTGCAAAAAGGCTTGTTCAAGATCCTATCGAAAATGGGTATCTCGACGCTGGCTTCCTACCGCGGCTCGATGCTGTTCGAGGCGGTGGGCTTGGCGGACGAAGTCATGGATCTGTGCTTTGTCGGTATGGCCTCGCGCATTCAGGGCGCCGGTTTTGCCGAGCTTCAGATGCAGCAGGCGCTGCTGGCGAAAGACGCTTGGATTCCCCGTAAAGGGATTTCCCAAGGTGGCATGTTCAAGTATGTGCATGGCCACGAGTACCACGCTTACAACCCTGATGTCGTGATGACCCTGCAGGCGGCCGTGCAAGAAGGCAGCTACGTCAAGTGGAAGAAATTTGCGCAGCTGGTCAACGAACGTCCGGTCGCTACCATTCGCGACTTGCTCAAACTCAAGCCTGCGGAAACGCCGATTGCGCTGGAGGAAGTCGAACCAGTTGAAGACCTGCTGCCACGCTTTGACAGCGCGGGTATGTCGCTAGGCGCGCTCTCACCGGAAGCCCATGAAGCGCTGGCCCAGGCCATGAACGAAGCGGGTGGTCGCTCCAACTCCGGTGAAGGCGGCGAAGACCCGGAACGCTACGGCACCATCCGTAGCTCTAAGATCAAGCAGATTGCCTCCGGTCGCTTTGGCGTCACCCCGGCGTACTTGGTCAATGCCGAAGTATTGCAGATCAAGGTCGCCCAGGGCGCCAAGCCTGGCGAGGGTGGTCAGCTGCCTGGCGGTAAAGTGAATCAGCTGATTGCCCGGCTGCGCTATGCAGTACCCGGCGTCACGCTGATTTCACCGCCACCGCACCACGATATTTACTCTATCGAGGATTTGGCCCAGCTGATTTTCGACCTCAAACAGGTCAACCCTGAGGCCCAGGTGTCGGTGAAGCTGGTGTCTGAGCCGGGTATCGGCACGATTGCTACCGGTGTGGCCAAGGCCTATGCGGATTTGATCACCGTCTCTGGTTATGACGGCGGTACGGCGGCCAGCCCGCTGACCTCGATCAAACACGCCGGTTCTCCTTGGGAATTGGGCTTGCCTGAAGTGCACCAAGCGCTGCGTATCAACGGCCTGCGCGACAAGATTCGCCTGCAGACCGATGGCGGCCTAAAAACCGGCTTGGATGTGGTGAAAGCCGCGATTCTGGGTGCAGAGAGCTTTGGCTTTGGCACCGCGCCGATGGTAGCGCTGGGCTGTAAGTACCTGCGTATCTGTCACCTTAACAACTGTGCCACCGGTGTTGCGACCCAGGACGACTTCCTGCGCGGCGAGCACTTCCGTGGCACGGTGGATATGGTCAAAAACTACTTCCGCTTCATCGCCGAAGAAGTGCGCGAACTGATGGCCATGCTGGGTGTGCGTCAACTGACCGACTTGATCGGCCGCACCGATCTGCTCGAAGTGCTGGAAGGCAATACCGCTTCTCAGCGTAAGCTCGATCTAATGCCGCTGCTAGCCAACGATTTCGTGCCTGCCGATGCGCCGCAGTTCTGCAAGGTCAGCCGTAATGTGCCTCACGATCCCGGTGCCAAGAACCAGGAGGTGCTGGCAGCGCTGAAAGATGCCATCGAAAACCGCTCGGGTGGTGAATTTGATTTCACCATTACCAACTGCGACCGCAGTGTGGCAGCGCTAACGTCGGGCGCGATCGCCAAGCGCTATGGTGAAGAAGGCCTGGAAGATGCACCGATCACGGCCCGCTTTACCGGCGTGGCGGGCCAGAGCTTTGGGGTGTGGAATGCCCGCGGCCTAAATCTCTACCTGGAAGGCGACGCCAACGATTACGTCGGCAAAGGCATGAACGGCGGCAGCATCGTGATTGTGCCGCCCAAAGTCAGCCAGTTTGAGAGCCACAAAACGGCCATTATTGGCAATACCTGCCTTTACGGTGCAACGGGCGGTACCTTGTTTGCCGCCGGTACCGCGGGCGAGCGCTTTGGGGTGCGTAACTCCGGCGCTTCAGCGGTTATCGAAGGTGCTGGCGACCACTGCTGTGAATACATGACCGGCGGGTTGGTCTGTGTACTTGGTGAAACCGGCGTTAACTTCGGCGCCGGTATGACCGGTGGGTTTGCCTATGTGTTGGATGAAGAGCGCACCTTCGTGGATAAATACAACCACGAGCTGGTAGAGATTCATCGCGTCAACACAGAGGCCATGGAGGCGTATCGTCGTCACCTGCGTGAAATGATCGAAGCCTACGTGGCCGCGACGGGTTCCGCGCGTGGGGCGGCTATTTTGGAAGACTTCAGCGACTATGCGCGCCACTTCTGGCTGGTGAAGCCAAAAGCGGCCAGCTTGGGTAGTTTGCTGGATCAGTCTCGGCGTCAGCCGCAATAACTCGCTTATGCCCCTCACGCTGACAGGAGAGAGATCATGGCTAACCGTTTAAATAACGATTTTCAGTTTGTCGATGTGGGTCGTAAGGACCCACAGAAAAAAGATGCCCGCGCCCGTGCCAAAGAGTTCGCGGAAATTTACGAGCCGTTCAAGCCTACTGATGCGGCGAGCCAGGCGCACCGCTGCCTGCATTGCGGTAACCCGTACTGCGAGTGGAAGTGCCCGGTGCATAACTACATCCCCAACTGGCTGCAGTTGGTGGTGGAAGGCAACATCATCGAAGCTGCAGAGCTGTCGCACAAAACCAACTCGCTGCCTGAGGTATGTGGCCGCGTATGCCCGCAGGATCGTCTGTGTGAGGGCGACTGCACGCTGAACGACGGCTTTGGCGCGGTGACCATCGGTTCGGTGGAGAAGTACATCACCGATACCGCGTTCGCCATGGGTTGGCGCCCGGATATGTCTCACGTGACCTGGACCGACAAGAAGGTCGCTATTATCGGTGCAGGCCCAGCGGGCCTGGGCTGCGCGGATATTCTGGCCCGCAACGGCGTGAAACCGGTAGTGTTCGACAAGTACCCGGAAATCGGTGGCCTGCTGACCTTTGGTATTCCCGAGTTCAAGCTTGAAAAGAGCGTGATGGAGCGCCGCCGCGCGGTGTTTGAGGAAATGGGCGTCGAGTTCCGCCTCAATACTGAAATCGGCACCGATATCGAGTTCGAAACCTTGATGCAGGAGTACGACGCGGTGTTCCTGGGGATGGGCACTTATAAATACATGGAAGGTGGCTTCCCTGGCGAAGATCTGCCGGGCGTGTACAAGGCCCTGGATTTCCTGATTGCCAACGTCAATCGCTGCCTGGGCTTTGAAAAAGATCCCAACGACTATATCTCCATGGAAGGCAAGCGCGTGGTCGTGCTGGGCGGCGGGGATACGGCGATGGACTGTAACCGTACCTCCATTCGCCAGAACGCCACCAGCGTGACCTGCGCGTACCGTCGTGACGAAGGCAACATGCCGGGGTCACGCCGTGAGGTCTCCAATGCCCGTGAAGAGGGCGTTGAGTTTCTGTTCAACCGCCAGCCGGTCGCGGTCGTTGGGGAAGAGAAGGTCGAAGGCGTGAAGGTAGTTCGCACGCGCTTGGGTGAGCCAGACGAAAACGGCCGTCAGCGCCCTGAAGTGGTGCCCGGCTCTGAAGAGATCATCGCGGCAGACGCCGTGGTCATCGCCTTCGGCTTCCAGGCCAGCCCCGCGCCGTGGTTCGATAGCTCTAATATCCAAGTCGACGAACGTGACCGCGTCACTGCACCGGAACACGGTCAGTACGCTTTCCAAACCAGCAACGAAAAAATCTTTGCCGGTGGCGATATGGTGCGCGGCTCTGATTTGGTGGTCACGGCAATTTACGAAGGCCGCCAGGCAGCTGAAGGTATTCTGGACTACCTGGGCGTGTAATTCAGATTCTGGCACCGTTTTTGTAGGAGCTTGACTTGTCGGGCGATTAGGCTGTCTACCGGTCATCACCATCGGCGCTTCGATGACTGCTGATCGCCCAATGAATTGGGCTCCTACACAACCCGGTGCTCGCACCTAGCCGTTGTAGGAGCTCGACTTGTCGAGCGATCAGG
>OJBX01000163.1_pt1 | contig 46262 bp, 45 predicted proteins | sample 1590751 | NCBI WGS metagenome assembly OJBX01 (sample SAMN05416780, study PRJEB24817) | seawater metagenome | isolation source: Sea water | place: Canada:Atlantic | collected 2013-07
GCCGAATTGACTATTAACTTTTAAAGAACTGTCCATTTGAGGTTGACACGTTCCGTGGCAGCGCTGGCAGTGACAGAGGTAAAAGCTGTCGAAATCCCCATGCACCACGAACTTCGCGGCGCCACAGAGGCAAGATCCGGCGTGCTCAGTCATCGTCATTCCCGAGTGACAGCGTCATGACAATTTCCCCGTCATCCACCTCGCCCGTGGGCCTGAAGCCCAGGGAGCGGTAGAACTGTTCGGGGCTTCCCTCACCCGGTACATAGGAAATCCCCAACGCCCTGAACAGACCCCTGCGTCGCACATGCTCGATGATCAGGCGCATCGCGGCCCGCCCGATACCCTTGTGCTGGTGCCTCGCATCGACCATGAATCGCCACACCTCCACCTTCGGGTCCTCAACTATCGGAACCACCCGAGACTGGTCCGAAAGCATCACGAAACCCACAGGCTCCTCTTCGCAATAAATCGCCCGATACCACGCCTCCGGCGAGAACAAGGCCTGCCCCAGCGACCAGGCATTCGGTGCGACAAACCGGTTCTGATCGTCAGCTACTGCGAGCTGCATCACGGCCCGGACCGTTTCCGCCGTAATCTCCCGGAGAGAAACCTGATTCTGTGTACTCAACACCCGCCACCTGCTGCTGATATGGAAATGACATCCGGGGGCGCATCGGTCGAACTCCCGCAACGTCGCGCTGGCGAATGGCTGAATCAGCCGTCGCCCACATCATAGTGCGACCTTAGCACCTGATGGCGATGTCTGAAAATGAAGCGATAAACCGGTGCCAAAACCCGGCCCAGGAACGGCAATCTGGGCTGGAACTCCACTGTGTCCGTGACTCTGCAGAATGCGCCACTCCGGGTGATTTCCCGCTGGTGCCGCCACACCGCGTTGGCGAAAGAGCTCGATGCCTCTAAAAAGCCCTGCTGCGGGTGGATGCGCTGGAAAAAGAACGTGTGACGATCGACGGGCAGCACTCCGAACAGGAGTATCCAGCTGGAGAAAAGCACTCTGCCGGTGGGCCACTCGGCGATGGGCTTGTCGGCCCACGCCCGTGGGACGGTCATGCGGATGAGCGGACCCAACTCCCGGTTCACAGCATCCATGGTGAACAGCCGGGAAATATCTTCGGAGCTGATTCTGAGGTTGCTCGATATGTCGAATTTCACAGGGAGTCTCCGGGACGCTTGCCAAACCAGGAAGCGCCGCATCATTACGGCATCGATATGCGTTCGCTGCTCATAGTCTGAAAAAGGTGAGCGCTTCACACGCGCTGTCGCTCACGCTTCCATACCTAAGCCTGCCGGTCCTTCTGTTTGCCCGACTGAGGTGGGTAACGCCACCACGCCCATGCCACCGCGAGGCCGAAGGCAGTATAGATAATCGCAAAAACCCACAAAGGCGCCTCGTAATACAGCACGCTTTGCAGCCAATGCTCGATAAAGCTGCCCGTGTAGCCCGCGCCGCCCGCCTGGACGCGAAGCCATGACTCCAGAACAGTGAGCGGGCAGTACTGTCCAAGCCAGGCCTGTAGAGCGACCACCGCGATAGCAACAAGATGGGCCAGGCGCCACCCGAACTGATTTACCCAGGCCCACCCTGCCCGGTTGCCGATGATGACCACCGGGAGCCCCAACACGACGAAGAGTACAATGCCGAAGTGCAGGAGAAGAACGGCATCGGCAAGTGCTTGATAGGTCAAGAGCGTATCTCCCTTTGAGGCCTTACAGCGGACTTTGAGGTGAGCTGGCAAGAGCCAAAAAGCGCCGTGATTCGACGGTCCATCAAAGTGGTGCTAGTTCACTGCCAGCCTGTCCTGTTGCCAGACGCTCACATTTCTTGCCCTGTGGCGCAGAAGACACTGGCCTCCGTCACGACAAGCTGAGCCAGAATTATGCGCTTATCCGGCTTTCCCGACGGCACTCAACTTTCCTCTGGCAGCGACAGCGATTCTGGATCGATGGTCTGCGGGTCACCAGCAATCTCCGCGCGACGCTCTGCCTGTGTCTTGATACAGCTGTCCACCTTGTCACTGAGGTTCGTCGCTGCTTTCATTCCCGACAGAAAATAGTCCTGTAACTTCAGCTCGCCGCTCTCGCCGACCTCCCGTAGCGATAACCTACCCAGATTGTTGCCACTGGCTTTGCTTGTTAGCTCATTAAGCCAATTTATTATAATTTTACTGCTCTCATCACCAACAACACTCATGCTGGGATGATTTCTGTTAGGTAGATCTTTAACCGTGGTCGCGGCAGAGCTCATGTGCTCAAATTGGTCGTAAGGTGCAACTGGATCGCTGGATGAAGCAAATAGTAACAGCGGTGTACTCGAAGTAGAGATAACTCTATGAATGTCAGTATCTATAACCTTTAAATTTGCTTCACTCAATGCACGAAGGCTCCCACTTATAATTTTGTCGTCACTTAAAATTGACGTTAAGTAGGGGTGGTTAGCTTTAGTGTAGCGAAGAACTGCTTCATCAAAACGTAACATTGGAGCTTGAAGAATAATGCCATCAACATCAGGTCTCATTTTTGACAAGTAAGCTGCAGTTACTGCACCCATAGAATTGCCCAGCAAGAACAACTTTTCTTCTGGATCATGTTTAGAGGATATCAATTCGTCAATAATATGCCTGTCCCCAACGCCGTACGCCTTTTCACCATCAGATTCCCCATGACCAAGGAGATCCGGCACTAATACATCGAAGCCCAGGAACCTGAAATACAGAGCCGTATTTAGCATAAATTCCTTGGAAGCCCGAAAACCATGAAATAATACTACTGTTCCATTCAATTCAATCGGGACGGAATCTCTGTTCAAATTCAGTGTTACTTTTGTAGAGGATTCACCCAATTTTGTTTCGGTCTCATATTTGAGGCGTCTGGCATTAATTTTCCCTCCGGACAGATAGCTGATACACAGCTCTATTTTTGGAGAGCAATATCGACCTTCGTCAAAGCCAAGCAGAGCGATTTCTTCTTCAGAAGCAATATTTCCGTAATCGAAGCTATCTGCGTGCTGGATGTATTCAGTGACCAATGATGCGCAACCGCTTAATCCAATAGCAACCATTAGAACAAACTGTAACTTGAATACGTTCATCCGCTGTAATTCGATGGACCTCTGAGAGCTAACGCCGCTATCACCGGAAACCAAAGCGGAGTGTTGCTTTATTGTTAGACCACTAGCGAAAGTTGCGCAAAAACACGTGGATTTTCTTTTCCGGAGCATCGCTTTGTTACGCGCATTTTTGCCACTCAAACTCCATTTGTCTTGCTGTCTTTTCAGCTAGCTCTTTACCACCAAGTCGTGATACCAGGTGAAGGCTCATATCAATACCCGCCGAAATACCTCCCGAGGTTATAAACTTGCCCTGATCTACCCACCGCTGCTTTTCAACAACTGTGATATCCGGATAAGATTCTCGCAGCTCTTCAATATCCTCCCAGTGCGTTGTGACGTTTAAATTTACCAGTAATCCAGCCTGTGCAAGTAAAAAAGCCCCCGTACATACGGAAGCGACAACAGTGGCATTCCTGGAAATGCTAGACACCCAGTTAATAACGCGGGGCTTAGCTAGCTCCGCCGTGTGAATGCCACCCACTACGACCAAAAGATCAATCTTGGGATGATCTTCAAAGCCATAGTGAGGATTGACGCTATAGCCGCCTCTAGCATTAACAGCCCGAACTTCTTCCGCCACTAGAAAAACATTAAACATTCCCTCAGTGCCTGACAATCTATTCGCGGTTGAAAACACTTCGAAAGGCCCTGAAAAATCAAGAACTTCGGCGTTTTCGTAAATATATATTCCTACATTCAAGGTGCGACACTCCGGAGACCATAACGTTCGAATCAAGCGGGCGACAGGTTAGAGCGCAGCTCCCGCACCGCCGACTGCCTTAAGCATGTGGTGCTTGACGATGCCGTGTGGATAGCCAGTTCGCTCGTAGACCACTCGGTAGCCGAGCTTCCTGTAGAAGTCCGGCGCCTGAAAGCTGAATGTCTCAAGGTAGAATGACTTACAGCCCTTCCCCACCGCGTGCCGCTCGAATTCGCGCACGACTCGCTCTCCAACCCCGGAGCCACGAAGACTCTCGTCCACCCAAAGCTGTTGCAGTTCACACAGCTCACCCCAGCGGCGGCCAACTGCACCTCCAACCACCTTGCCGGCTCCATCGTGGACCAAACAAGACAGCGTCTGAACTTCATGCAACGGAGCGGCTCGCTCGTTGAATTCTTCTAGCCCAATATCGACGATCTCGGCCTCAGCAGGAACACCGTCCTGGGCTATGACATGAAACTGTGGCATGACCTTCCCTGTGCGGCAGAGCGCCGCAAACCGCGACAAGCGTTAACGAGCCAGGCGGCGACAGCCGCGTACTGCGTTGTCTTGTTACGCAGCGTCAAGACTCACCTTTTGGACACGGTTGAGTTTGACGCCCTTCTTAGCTTCGAAGAAGTCATAGGCGCCTTGCATCGATAACCAGCGTTCGGGGCTACGGCCCAAAGCCTTTGAAAGGCGTAGCGCCATCTCCGGACTAACACCGCTTTGTTTTTTCAGGACACGATTAAGCTTGGACGGAGCCACATCCAGCTGCTCCGCGAGAAAACGACAGCTAAGCCCGAACGGTTCCATGTAGGTGGCCTGGATAAACTCACCTGGATGTGGGGGGTTGTGGATAGGCATTAATGATAATCCTCGTAAGTGACGATATAGACATTGCCGTCAATAAACTCAAAAGTAATTCGCCAGTTACCGCTTACAGAAATAGACCAGGTGCCTTTTCGTAAAACTTCTTGATCCCCTTGTGCTTGAAGGACTTGATCATTCGTGGAATGTAGCGCGTTGCGCAACACTGTTCAAGCCGCAAGGCGTAGCGCTCAGGCGCGGTTAACTTTGGGCGCTTTATGCGCTGTCGCTTCGCTCCCATTTGCGCGCATAAAGCGCACAAAGTTGGCCCTCGGTCTGCAGCGCATTGTTATGTGTGTACTTGATTCTCGGTATAAGCAACCTTTTTTCCCAGGAACGATTCATAGAATCTACGATGCGATTCATAAGAAAATGAGTCCGATCTTAATTTATAATCCTTAATCCAATCTATTAGCATATTTAAGTTGGCATCTTGCGCTTCTTTAGACGCGTATTTATGCGGCTCCCATGGACGACTCTTGGCATTGGCGATGCATTGCTCAACAGTAAGATCCATAAATACAACTTCTGATGCCTCATGCTTCAGGAGTTCCAATAAATCGGTATAGCACCCCTCAACCACCCAACTATCATGCTCGGCTATGAAGTCATTAATTTTTTCCTTGGATTTTTCTATAGGCATTCTTTTGGGTGGAGATGTCGAAAGCCATGCCAAGACATCCAAATCTAAGTGAGCCAAACCGAGTTCCCGTGCAAGCTGCTTAGAAAATGTGGACTTACCAGAGCCAGAGTTTCCAAAAACCAGAATTTTACTCATGATGCCCCCGAAGCTTTAATGGCACATACCGCTCGAATTAACTGGCGCCGGCTTTGTCCCCGCCCGAGTTGAACTCATTGCTAGCAATCAACTCCTTGATCATTAACTCCGCAGAACCAGGGCATATACCTGAGAACTCAGATGTATCTTCTATTACTTGCGGTGTTTCGGAGCGCGGAATGGGCCTGTATCCCTGATACCCAAAGAATCGGCCCGCTGTTTCGGTCAATAAAAACAGCCTCGTCACACGCTTTCTTCTCGCCCAATCCTCCAATGAAGCGATCAGGTCTCGTCCAATCCCGCTCCCCCGGAACTGCTGCTTAACAGCAAGCGACCGAACTAAGGCATATTCCCCATACACCTCTATACCAACCACTGCGGAAAGCGCTCCATCTGTTTTAATCCCAAAAAACTGAATTTGGTCATTCCCTGGGATATCGACTACGGGAAGCCCGCAGGATTCCAGGAGTTCTTTCACTTCAATACTGAAGTTTATCTCTTGCATTAGGCTACGCGCTCGATTGCTAACGCCTACAACAAAGACCGGCGTTACGGCGGTCCCAATTGCTTGCACTTGTTAAGGCTGCCATTGGATATCAACCTTTCGATTATGATTGGCACAGTCACGTAAATACAGGTTGATCAAGCTCTGATAGGGGACGCCGGATTCTTCTGCCATACCCTTAAAGTACTCAATGACATCTTCGCTCAGGCGAATTGTTACAGACTTCTTGAGCTTAGACGCGTAGGGGTTTTTGCGCGATTTCATATTCGAAAAATCGTATTCTTTCTTCATAAGGGATCACCTTCGTAGTACTGCCGCTCTGAGCTAGTTGCTTTGCGGGCAGAGATGATTCGCAGTTCCTCTTCATCCCCGTCGCCTTCACAATGCACTACAACAAGAATACGAGACTGGTTGCTTAGGCCGAGCAGCAGAAATCGCTCCTCTTCAGAAGAATCATCATCGTAAAATTGGAGTGCAAATTCATCATAGAACACGGATTGCGCCTCTTCGAAGGAGACTCCGTATTTCTTGAGATTGGATCTCGCCTTGGCTGGGTCCCAGCTAAACTTGATCGTACATACATTGTATGCACGAAGAGCGGTGTGTCAAGGCGCCCTAACGCCTCAAGCAGAAGCTCCAGCTTCGCTGGCGTCCTGCTGGCTTGACTTGTTAGAGGCCCGTTGCTCCAAACGCTCAGCTAGCCATACTTTAATTATGGACTGCCTCGTAACACCCAGACGCCCTGCCTCTCGATCAAGAGACTCAATCATCCAGGCCGGAAAATCGACGTTTACACGGCGCTGCTCTTGGTTCGGCCTCTTGATCTTACTAAGGTCCAGGTCTCCGGTAATGTCTTTCCCTTCATCAAATTTTTTGTCAAAGCTCTTAGCTTTCATAAAGTGATACCTCCTCACTGCGTGAGCGCCGAACTGAAATGATCCGTATTCTGGTCTCTCTGTAAGTAATGACAGCCGACCAATGCTTTGTATTGATTCTGCCTATAACGAGGAACCTGGGCTCATCATCGGTTCGGGCAGGAATCTCGAGCAGGTCAGGATCCAACCAAAGGAGCTGCGCATCGATGAAGTCGATGCCATACCTCGCGAGGTTAGTGGCACTCTTGCGTTCATCAAACTCGAACTCATTCATGGTATAGAAAGTATACCTTTTTTAAGCTTGGCGCAATGGTAGAGATGGGGGGGGCTCTAACGCCACACTATAGGGCGGCTACGCAGTAGCCGTCCCAGCCAGCGTGCTGGCGATATGAGTGCTTTGTTAGGCATTATTCTTCATCATCTTCTGAACCGATTTCTTGCTCTAAATTCAAAGTAGAAAGGGCTAGCTGCAAATTATCTACATCGAATATCCATTGAGTTCCATCTGCAAACCTAACTCGAGCAACATAAGTCACACTAGTTAGTAGTTTGCTAATATCGTTATCATATGCTCGCCACTCTCCCTCTATATTTGCATTCCCGATAGAAAAATCTTTAACCTCTGAGTTAGACAAGTTCTTCATATGTTGTCCAAAGGCATCATATAGAGACGTTCTAGTTTCTATTGCAACTATCTGAGAGTTTACTTTAATAGCTGTTTTTCCTTTAAACCTAAAGCCTCTATCCGCATATATGATGCTTGTAGAGTGAGAATCAATATTTACAGGTGATGAAGGTTCATTAAACAAAATGCTTTCTCGGACTAGACTAGAACCTTCGTTGATTTTCACGCCGGAAATAGAGAATGAGAACGGTCCATCAGATTGGCGACTTATTTCATACTCGGCAGCAAAAGTACCGATTGATAGAAACGTGAATATACATGCAGTAACAAATCTTGTGACTTTCATTAAATTTCCTTTTTAGGTCATGGTTGATAGTTTGGGTAAGTCATATGCCTAACGCTTTAAGCACGGGCGGGGAAACCGCGCAGCGGTTTTGACGTCCGCGTGCCTTAACTTGTTAAGCGGCGTTACCCTACAGACCTGCTTCATTCGCCCAGTGCTCCTCAGTGATTATCGCTATCGGAACACCATTATCCCGGTAATGCATGGCCTTCTCGATTTTTCTACCAAATGCTTCATGGGCCCAGCTGTCAGTTACATAGGTACCTAGCACCAAGTAATTTAGGGATTTCGTGACGCCTTTCGCGTTTAGTGCGCCCAAAGATTCAATTACTGCCTGACAGGCCCGGCGAGTGCCGTAAGCGCACGTACCAGTAAAGAGAAAACTCGTTGCATCAAAGCTGATCGCTGGCAGCGGGTAGTTAACCGGTAACGAAGAGGTCTTGGCCAATTCACCAATTACTGATCGATCGCCCGCTATAGATTGAAGCAAACGCAAAAGCTCTGATGACTCATCGGCGTCCAAAACGCCATCTTCGAGCATAACGGCTACTTTATCGAGAAGGTTACAGATAACTGGGTTCTCTGACGCTTGACGATTCTGAACCAGCCAAGACATCAAGAACTCGGCTTCCGCTTGATCGATTTTCTGATCCGCAGCTAAGCCTTTGCTCAGACCAATAAGCGTATCCACCTGGCGATCCTGAATACCCTTCCTATTGAAGCGAGTAAAAATATCCATCATGGCTCCTCAGGTTGCCATCGACGCTTAACAGCTTATTAGAAAGACTGGACCGTATAACACCCCGCCTGCTAACTCCAGCACGCCGTGCGGCGCCGGTAGTGACATCGCTCATAAATTCAACAACTTGGCATACCTGCCTCACTGACCTCGCCTGTTAGGCGGACCATTTGGAAGTTAGCAAGACATCATATCCGCCCGATCACGCCAAGAAATATTCATTAATATTCAGAGCGTTACAGAGAATCACCTCACCCACCTCACGCCCTTCCGGTGAAAAGCCCCTTGCAATCCGCCCTCATACAACTACTGTATATACATACAGTTTTAGACCGTAATACCCATGGATGACATCAGACCAGCCATCTCTGCCAACCCGCCCAGGCTACTCGACCAGGTCCGCCGTCACATGCGGGATGCCGGTTATGCCTGGAAGACCGAAAAGACCTACATCCACTGCATCAGGCGCTATATCCTGTTCCCCATCAAATGCCACACCTTCCGGCACAGCTTCGCTACGCGTCTGCTCCAGCAGGGCTACGACTTGCGCACCATCCAGAAGTTGCTGGGTCACAGTGACGTCCGTACCACAGAGATCTACACCCATGTGATTCGGCGAGGCGCCATGGGCGTGGTCAGCCCTCTGGATGGTCCGTAACTCATGCCCTACGCCGAACTCCATACCCTCACCTGCTACAGTTTCCTGCGCGGGGCATCGCACCCGCAGGAGCTGGTTGAGCGCGCGGCAGAACTGGGGTATCGGGCCATAGCCATCACTGATGAATGCTCGCTCGCGGGGGTAGTAAAGGCTCACATCGCTGCCAGGCAGGCGGGTATCCAGCTCATTATCGGCAGTGAACTGAACCTGGTGGAGGGGCTGCAGCTGGTAGCGCTGGCACCTTCCCGTGCGGCCTACAGTGAGCTGTCCGGCCTGATCAGCCTGGCCCGGCGGCGAAGCCCGAAAGGCGAGTACCGGGTGGCGCTGCGGGATGTCATTTTTCACCTCAAGCGCTGCCTGATCATCTGGAAGCCTACAGGCACGGCCGTGGACGATACAGGCAGCAACCCGTCGACGGCGGAGCTCGGCTACGGGCAGCAGCTGGCGCGGCTGTGCCGGGGGCGGGTCTGGCTCGGAGTCACCCACGTGCTGGGCAACGACGAGATTGCCCGCTATGGCCGCCTGCACGCGTTGGCTCACACGCTGAACCTGCCGATGGTTGCCTGCGGCGCGGTGCGGATGCACGTAGCGTCGCGCAAGCCGCTGCACGATGTGTTCACAGCGCTGTACCACAACACCAGCGTGGCACAGCTGGGGCGACGGCGGCTGGCCAATAGCCAGCAGCACCTGCGTCGTCCGCAACAACTGGCCAAGCTGTACCCGCCCGCCCTGCTCGCCGCCACGCTGGATATCGCCGGCCGCTGCCAGTTCAGCCTGGACGAGCTGCGCTATGAGTATCCGGAGGAAGTGGTGCCACCCGGGCAGAGTGCGGGCAGCTACCTGCGCCAGCTGGTCGAGGCGGGTTGCACGGTGCGCTGGCCCAGAGGGGTACCCACGGACATACAGCAGCGCATCGACTACGAATTGCAGCTTATTGATGAGCTGTCCTACGAGTACTACTTCCTCACCGTGTACGACATTGTGCGCTTCGCCCGGGAACGCGGCATTCTGTGCCAGGGGCGCGGCTCGGCAGCCAACTCGGTGGTGTGCTACTGCCTGTTCATTACCGAGGTATCGCCAGAGGCGGTGTCACTGCTGTTTGAGCGCTTCATTTCTCGCGAACGGGATGAGCCACCGGATATCGACGTCGATTTCGAACACGAGCGCCGTGAGGAGGTTATCCAGTACATCTACAGCAAGTACGGCAGGCGCCGTGCAGCACTCGCCGCTACGGTCATCACCTATCGCGCACGCAGCGCGGTGCGCGATGTGGGCAAGGCACTGGGCCTGGATGCGGTGTTCGTTGAGGACCTGGCAAAGTCCCTCGCCTGGTGGGACCGCAGCGCCGACCTGCACAAGCGCTTCCAGGAGCAGGGCGTTGCCAGTCACGGCGAGGTGGCGACGCTGTTCCAGTCGCTGGTGCAGCAGATCCTCGGCTTCCCACGCCACCTGTCACAGCACGTGGGCGGCTTTGTGATCAGTCGAGGGCCCATCTCCCAGATGGTGCCGGTGGAAAACGCCAGTATGGCGGAGCGCACGGTCATCCAGTGGGACAAAGAGGACATTGAATCACTCGGGCTGTTGAAGGTGGATATCCTCGCCCTGGGCATGCTCTCGGCGATTCGCAAAAGCCTGGCGCTGGTCGCACGCGATCACCCCCACATCCGTGGGGTCGCCGATATACCACGCGACGATGCAGCCACCTGGCGCATGTTGCAGCAGGCGGATTCCATCGGCGTGTTCCAGATAGAATCCCGCGCCCAGATGACCATGCTGCCGCGGCTCAAGCCGGCGAGCTTTTACGACCTGGTGATCCAGATCGCCATCGTGCGCCCAGGCCCCATCCAGGGCGACATGGTGCACCCCTATTTGCGCAGGCGGCAGGGTCTGGAAGCGGTCACTTACCCCAGTGAAGCCATTCGCGCTGTGCTGGACCGCACACTGGGGGTTCCCATCTTCCAGGAACAGGTGATTCGGCTGGCAATGGTCGCCGCCGGCTTCTCAGGTGGCGAGGCCGACCAGCTGCGCCGTGCCATCACCAACTGGGGCAAGAACAGCCAGTTGCTCACCTTCGAGCACAAGCTGGTGCAGGGCATGATTGCCCGCGGTTACGCGCAGGATTTTGCTCACCGTCTGTTTGAGCAGATCAAGGGCTTTGGCGGCTATGGCTTTCCGGAATCGCACTCGGCGAGCTTTGCCCTGCTGGCGTGGGTGTCGGCCTGGCTCAAATGCCACCACCCCGCTGCGTTTTATGTCGGCCTGCTGAACAGCCAGCCGATGGGGTTCTACTCCCCCTCCCAGCTGGTGCAGGATGCCCGCCGCCACGGGGTGACGGTGTTGCCCGCCGATGTAAACCACAGCAGCTGGGATCACCGCCTGCTGGACAGCGATGGCAGCAGCCAACCGGCCATACGGCTGGGGCTGCGGCTGGTCAAGGGTCTGAGCCATGATGCTGCCCAGCGCGTAATGGAGGCGCGCCGACCGGCGCCGTTTCAGCAGGTGAGCCAGCTGCGACAGCGGGCCGCGCTGACGCGCGGGGACATGGAGGCACTGGCGGATGCCGATGCGCTGGCCTCGCTCAGCGGCAACCGCCACCAGTCGCAGTGGCAGATCATGGCGCTGGAGCAGCCCCGGCCCTTGCTGCAGGAGGAGCAGCGGCAGCCGGGCACCTGGTTCAATGACGGTGTGCAGCTGGCCGCGCCAGGGGTGGCGGAAGAGGTACTGGCGGACTACCGCGCCACCGGCCTCACCCTGCGCGCCCACCCCCTGGCGCTGTTGCGGCAGCAGCCGCCCTTTGATCGCTGCAGCCGTTATGCGGACCTGGGCCGCATCAGTCACCGGGGGTTTGTGCGGATTGCCGGCCTGGTCACCTGCCGCCAGCGTCCAGGCACTGCCTCTGGTGTGTTGTTCCTGACGCTGGAGGATGAAACCGGTAACAGCAATATCGTGGTGTGGCCGCGCACCCAGGCGCATTTTCGCGCGGCGCTGATGAACGGCAGGCTGCTACTGGTAAAAGGCACGCTGGAACACCGGGACGGTGTCACCCACATCATCGCCGGTGCGCTGGAGGACCACAGCAGTGCGCTGGCGTCGCTGCCCACACAATCCCGTGACTTCCATTGAGCCGCGCGCTGCACAAAGGCTGGCAGCGCACCTGCGGGACGCTAGAAACTGGAGCCGGGTTGGGTGAGGAACTCCCGCTCCTCGGCCGTGGACTCGCGGCCCAGAATGGCATTGCGGTGCGGGTAGCGACCGAAACGGTCGATGATCTCCTTGTGCCGCAGCTCGAAGTGGTGGTTGTTCGCCGGCGCCCAGGCCTTGAACAGTGGCTCTGCGGCCTCGTGGATCAGCCGTGATTCGCTGTGCATGTAGGGCATGAGGAGAAAACTGCGCTGGTCCGGCTCGAGCAGTGCCAGTGCGCCGCCGGCCACTGCCTCCTGCGCCAGGCCCAGCGCGAGCGGATCCTGCGCAAAGGCACCCGGTGTATTGCGAAAGATATTGCGGGAGAACTGGTCCAGCACAATCACCTCGGCAAGGCGCCCAGCTGCACTGGCCCGCCAGGGCGCCAGCTCACAGCGCGCGGCCTGCTCCAGTGTCGGCAGAAAACGTTCGCCGATGCGGGTGTCCAGCGCGGCATCCACCGCCCACCACTGACGCGGCTCCAGCTCCTGAAACCAGAACGCGAGGATATCCTCAGGCGTTACCATACCGGCCTCCCCGTGCCTACCTGCCCCTGCCCCACACTACCAGGCAAAACAACTGCCCTGCATGCCCATGGCGCCGAATCGCCAGACCCGCGTCGCCGGCCCCGGCGCCACCCCGGCACACACCAGCAGCGGCAACAGATGCTCTTCCCGCGGGTGGCAGAAACGGGCGTGGGGTGCACTGTCCCACTGCAGCAGGCGCGCCTCGCGCTCCGCATCGTCCAGCGGGGCCTCGGCCAGTGTGTCGACCAGCCAGTCTTCAAAGGCACGGTTGCGGGTGTAGAGCGCCGGCTCCCTCTGGCCGAAGAAGGCCTGCACGTTGTGAAATGACGAGCCTGAACCAATCAGCAGCACGCCTTCGCCGTCCAGCGCCGCCAGCGCTCGCCCCATGCGCAAATGCGCTTCCGGGTCCATCGACGCCAGCAGGGAGAGCTGAATGCAGGGAATATCGGCCTCCGGGTAGAGGATTTTCAGCGGCACGAACAGGCCGTGATCAAAACCACGGCTGGCATCCCCTCGCGCCACCAGCCCCGCCCCTTGCAGCGCGGCCAGAACCTCCTGCGCCAGCGCCGGATGCCCGGGGGCCGGGTACTCAATGGCGTAGGATTCCGGTGGAAAGCCGTAGTAGTCGTAGAACAGGTCGGGGGCAGCGGCTGTCGTCACCGCAGGCTGCGCGGCTTCCCAGTGCGCACTTGCAACAATGATCGCGCGCGGGCGCGGCAACTCGCGGGCAATGCGCTGCAGGGTAAGCACAAGCTCTGCGTGCCCGGGGTCGCCGAGTAAGGGCAGCGGCCCTCCACCGTGGGAAATGAACAGGCGCGTCAACACCCCATCATTCCCCCTCACCGCGGCAACCAGGCAATTGCCGAGTGACCTGGTGCAACGCTTGAACTGTATGCGGCCATGGCCCGCGACCTCGCTCGTCAGCAGGTTTTTCGTGTTCGATTGTGACAAGCGCACCGGCCGCTGTCATGCGTGCGCGGGGTAAACGGTGCATTTGGCCGACAAACCGTATTGTGGCCATAAATGACCCTTCCGAACCCCCCGTGTTTTGGCATACTGCCGCGCATTGAATTTCAAATCCTCACAGGAGAGCACCGGCATGCACTGTATGCCAACCGCATTCGCGCGCGCCCTCACCGCCTCGCCGCTGGAGGACATCAGGAGCCTGCTGGATGTGGGCCTGGTGATGAAAGGCGGCAACATCCACAAACATCAACTGCGCTAACAACAGGAGCTCAACGTGACCGGTGCCAGCCAGCAGCAAATGCCCCCCTTCAAGCCTGCCGACGTACTCAATGCCCATATCATGGGCGACGAGCGCAGCATGTACGCGCTGTTCGATTATCTGCGGGCCAACGACCCCGTGGCCCGTGTGGAACACCCCGACTATCTTCCCTTCTGGTCGCTGTCGCGCTATGACGACATCAAGCGCATCGGCAGCGAGAACGACCGCTTTCTCAGCGCACCGCGCACGGTACTGATTCCCACGGCTTTTGAAGAAGCACTGCTGGAACGCTTCGGCACCCGCAACGGCCTGGAAACACTGATTCACATGGATCGGCCCAAGCACCTGAAGCTGCGCAAGGTCACCCGGGAGTGGTTCCTGCCCCGCAGCATCGAATCACTGCGTGCCGAAGTGCAAGCGCTGTCGAAAGAGTTTGTCGACAAGATGCAGGAGATGGGCAGCGAATGCGACTTCGTCCGCGACATCGCCCTGCTGTTCCCGCTGCGCATTATCCTCTCCATTCTCGGCCTGCCGCGCGAATCCGAGGCCACCATGCTCAAACTGACGCAGGAAATGTTCGGCAGCCAGGACCCGTCCCTGCAGCGCGCTGACAGCCAGACCGCGGGGCTGGACGTGCTGAACGATTTCGGCGCCTATTTCAGCGAGGTCATCGAGGACCGCAAGAAGAACCCCCGAGACGACCTGGCGACGGTGCTCGCCAACGCCCAGGTGGATGGCGAACCGATGAACGTGCTCGATCAGGCCAGCTATTTCATCATCACCGCAACCGCCGGGCACGACACCACCTCCGCGGCAATCGGCGGCGGCATGAAGGCGCTGCTGGAACATCCCGACCAGCTTGCGCTCTGGCGCGAACGACCTGAGCTCGATATCGGCGCCGCCAAGGAGATTATCCGCTGGGTATCACCGGTGCGGCACATGGTGCGCACCGCGACCGAGTCGCTGGAGTTGCACGGCAAGCAGATCAACGCCGGCGATAACATCGCCCTCTGGTATCCGGCCGCGAACCGCGACCCGGAAGCCTTTGCCCACCCGAACCGGCTCGACCTGTTGCGCGACCCCAAGCAGCAACTCGCCTTCGGCTACGGCTCCCACATGTGCCTGGGGCAGCACCTGGCCGCACTGGAAGTGAGCTGTTTCTTCCGGGAGTTACTGCCGCGACTGAAAGACATGCAGTTCAACGGCGAACCCGAGTGGGTCAAGGCCATTTTCGTCGGCGGCCTCAAGTCCATGCCGGTGCGCTATAGCCTGCGCTGATCCGACGGGCCGGCATGGCCCGCCTCAGCTCTGCTCCGGTGCCCTCGCGGGTGCCGGATACCAGTCTTCCGGGGCCACCACCTTGGGCACTTCCGGGTCCCGCTCGTAGTGTGGCGACATGATCTGCACCCCGTGCTCGTTGAACACGTCCTGGATGTTCGCGTGCAAGTCGCTGTAGGTTTGCAGCATGCGCGTGGCATCCCGGCAGTACGCATTGAGCTGGTAGATGACGGTGAAATCGCCCATCTGCGTTTGCAGCACGAAGGGCGCGGGGTCGGCTTCGAGTCCGCCGGTGCGCGCCGCCGCCATCAGTAACATGGCCTCCACCTGCCGCCAGGGTGCGTCGTAACCGATGCCGACATCGGTGTGCAGGATAACGCCCTTCTCGCGGGCAAAACTGCTGTAGTTGACCACGGTGGAGCCAAGCACTTCAGAGTTGGGAATGTTCACGTCCTCGTTCTTGGGGGACCGCAACTGCGTGCTCAGCGCCCGCACGTTCACCACTTCGCCCATGTGGTCACCGATACGCACCCGGTCGCCTTCGCGAAATGCGCCGCGATAGGTCAGGCTGTAGCCAGCAATCATGTTGGCGATAAACGACGACGAGCCGATGGAGAACACCACACCAAGAAATATACTCACGCCCTTGAAGGCCTCGGAGTCCGAGCCGGGAATGTAGGGGTAGGCCACCACCAGCGCAAAGGCGATAACCAGAATGCGCATGATGCGATACGTGGGCATGGCCCAGTCGCGATCGAAATTCTCGAGGCGAATGCGGCCCCGATCAACGCGCTCGAAGAACACCTTGGTGGCGCGCAGCACGGCACGAACCACGATAACCAGGAGCACCAGGAAAACGAGGTCCGGTAGCGACTGCAGCAGCCCTGTACCCATTTTCTGCAGCGGGTTGAGAATAAGATGGAACAGATTGCTGGCGAAGGGGCGCGTCCACGGATACAACCCCAGCGACGCATTCAGCCAGCCGAGTACGATGGCCACCAGCGCCAGCGCGCGCGTACCGCGCACCACGCCACCCAGCCAGCTCCAGAGCTGTGCCGCGTCGATAATCCGGTGCGACGCGCGCTCAATGTCCTGGATACGCTTCTTGACGGCCTTTTCAATCAGGCGGTTGAACCAGCCGAACAGTGCTTTGACGGCGTACAGCAATACACCGGCAGCCAGCGTGATGACCAGTAGCAGGCCGGTGCTGGCCAGCAGCCGCGGGTGACTGCGCTCTTCGCGGTAACGGACGACGGCATTCGCAATCCGGTTCATGCTGGCCTCAGCCAGCACGCCCAGTGGGGCCTGCTCGAGTGCGGCATCGGCCGGGTACAGCGTTGCAATACGCTGGCCTGCGATGCGGATGACCACCCTGTCTCCGCCGCTCACCACCTCGCCTGCATGGGCGTCCAGCGTCGGATCATCCGCCAGATTGATTATCGCCTCACGGATACTCGCTGCCCGGTCAGACGCCGGTGCCGCGGAGATGCCCCGCACACGGAACAGGGTTTCACCATCCAGCACCACAGACGCGGTCATGACGCCATCGTCACGCGCGGCCTCATGCAAGAACACCTCGGACGAATAAGCGGCCCCACTGCTACCGGCATCGGCATCGGCCCAGGCCGTAGTGGTGGACAGCATAGACATCAGGAAAAACAGCAAAACACGCATACCGGCACCCGCGACAGATAGACACCCGCACAGGGCGGGTAGATACCCCTGGCTTTATAACCCGGAGTTGCGGCGAGCACCAGAGTCAAACAGGCGCGCGCAACTACTCCGCCAGACGGGTAGCGCCGCCGAGGTCGGTATCCGGCAACAATGCGACGAACTCTCCCCGCACGGGACTCACGCCGGGTTGCGCCCCTTGTTGGCCGCGATGCGCATGCGCAGCGCGTTGAGCTTGATAAAGCCCTCCGCGTCTTTCTGGTTGTAGGCACCGGCGTCGTCTTCAAAGGTGGCAATGCTGGCGTCGAACAGACTGTCCGCCGACTGACGCCCAGCGAGGATCACGTTGCCCTTGTAGAGCTTGAGGCGCACCTTGCCGTTCACAACGGCCTGGGTCTGGTCGATCGCGGCCTGCAGCATGCGCCGCTCGGGGGACCACCAGTAGCCGTTGTAGATCATTTCGGCATAACGTGGCATCAGGTCGTCCTTGAGATGCGCGACCTCGCGGTCCAGCGTCAGGGACTCGATGGCACGGTGCGCCTTGAGAATGATGGTGCCGCCGGGCGTTTCGTAGCAGCCGCGGGACTTCATGCCCACGTAGCGGTTTTCCACCAGGTCCAGGCGACCGATCCCGTTCGCGCCGCCGACAACATTCAGGCGCTCCAGCACCGTCGCCGGGCTCAGGCGCTCGCCGTCGATGGCCACAATATCGCCGCCCTCAAAATCCAGCTCGATATAGGTGGGGGTATCCGGCGCCGCTTCCGGGCTCACGCTCCAGCGCCACATGTCCTCTTCCGCTTCGGACCAGGGGTCTTCCAGAATGCCGCCCTCGTAGGAGATATGCAGTAGGTTGGCGTCCATTGAGTAGGGCGACTTCTTTTTGCTCTTGCTGTAATCCACCGGGATATTTCGCTCTTCGCAATAGGCCATGAGCGTTTCGCGGGAGGTGAGATCCCACTCCCGCCAGGGCGCAATCACCTTGATGCCGGGCTTCAGCGCGTAGGCACCCAGTTCAAAGCGCACCTGGTCATTGCCCTTGCCGGTGGCGCCGTGGGAAATGGCATCGGCGCCGGTCTCATTGGCAATCTCGATCAACCGCTTGGCGATCAGGGGGCGCGCGATGGAAGTGCCGAGCAGGTACTCACCTTCGTAGACGGTATTGGCGCGGAACATGGGAAACACAAAATCACGCACGAACTCTTCACGCAGGTCGTCGATGTAGATTTCCTTGACCCCCAGGGCCTCGGCCTTGGCACGGGCGGGGGCGACTTCCTCGCCCTGACCGATATCGGCGGTGAACGTGACCACCTCACAACCGTAGTGATCCTGCAGCCAGCGCACGATCACCGAAGTGTCGAGGCCGCCGGAATAGGCCAGAACCACCTTTTTCACATCTGACATAAACTGCTCCGCTTTGAGGCGCCAAAACGCCTATTTTACGCGTGGCAGGGCGGGATTCCCAGCCCGTATTCCCGTGGCCTGCCCTTTACGTTACCATCTCCGCTGACATTTCCTGCCGTGGTTTGCCGTGACTGAACTCTCTCTTCTCCGCCCCGATGACTGGCACGTCCACCTGCGCGACGACAGCGCCCTGGCGCATACCTGTGCCGACATGGCACGCTATTTCGGCCGCGCTATCGTGATGCCCAACCTCACCCCGCCGGTGACCACGGTGGCCGCCGCCAGCGCTTATCGGGAGCGCATCCTCGCCGCCATGGCCGACCTGCCGCGCCGCTTCGAGCCGCTGATGACCCTCTACCTGACCGATGCCACGGACGCTGGGGAAATTCGCCGCGCCGCAGACAGCGACTTCGTACACGCGGTAAAACTGTACCCCGCCGGTGCCACCACCAACTCGGAGGCCGGCGTCGCTGAACTGGACGCCCTGTACCCGACGCTGGAAGCCATGCAGGACGCAGACCTGCCACTGCTTATCCACGGCGAGGTCACCGACCACAGCGTGGATATCTTCGATCGGGAAAAGGTGTTCATCGAGCGTCACCTGGCGCCGATTGTGCAGCGCTTCCCAGGCCTGCGCGTGGTACTGGAACACATCACCACCGCCGATGCAGTCGACTTTGTCAGCTCGGCACCGGGCAATGTCGCGGCAACCATCACCGCGCACCATCTGCTGCTCAACCGCAACGACATGCTGGTGGGCGGCATTCGCCCGCACTACTACTGCCTGCCGGTGCTGAAACGCAACACGCACCAGGAAGCCCTGTTGCGCGCCGCCACCTCCGGCAGCCCACGCTTCTTTCTCGGCACCGACTCGGCGCCCCACGCCACCGGGCGCAAAGAAACCGCCTGTGGCTGCGCCGGCTGCTATACGGCGCACGCCGCCCTGGAACTGTATGCCGAGGCCTTCGACGCCGCCGGCGCGCTGGACCGGCTAGAGGGATTTGCCAGCCACTTCGGCGCGGACTTCTACCGCCTGCCCCGCAACACGGACCGCATCACCCTGCGCAAGGCCGCCTGGACCGTACCCACCCAGCTTCCCCTCGCCGACACCCACCTGACCCCACTACGCGCAGGCGAATCGGTACAGTGGCAGGTGTGCAGCGAGGCCACAGGCCGTTGAGCGACGAGGGAGAACATCGCATTTGCGACCGTTTCCGCGGCTTTCTACCGGTGGTGGTGGATGTGGAGACCGGCGGCTTCGTCGCCGCGACCGATGCCGTGCTGGAAATCGCCGCAACCATTGTACGCATGGATGAGGACGGCAACCTCGGGGTACACCGCACCTGGAGCTTCAACGTAAAACCCTTTGAAGGCGCCAACATCGAACAGGCCGCACTGGACTTCACCGGCATCGACCCCTGGCACCCGTTTCGCGAGGCCATGAGCGAAGAGGACGCCTTCGGTGAATTGTTCCGCATTGTGCGCAAGGAGATTCGCGACCAGGGCTGCAACCGCGCCATCCTGGTCGGTCACAACGCACACTTCGACGCCGGGTTCGTCAATGCGGCCGTAGAGCGCTGCAGCATCAAGCGCAATCCGTTTCACCCCTTCTCGTTTTTCGACACCGCCACCCTGGCGGGCCTCGCCTACGGCCAGACCGTGCTGGCCAAGGCCTGCAAGGAAGCCGGCATCGCCTTCGACAACGCCGAGGCGCACTCCGCGGCCTACGATGCGGAGCGCACCGCCGACCTGTTCTGCGAGATCGTCAATCGCTGGAAAGACTGCGGCGGCTGGATGCCCAGCTACAGCTGAGCCTGCGTCGCACGCCCTGCAACACCCCTCACCGGCACGCCACACCGGGCACTACCCACCCCCACGCATCGCAAAGCCACCTCGCGGCGTGACACTGCACTGGCATGACGCAGGTCAATAGCCGACCGCCCTGCCTGATCTATAGTGACAGTCGCTGCTACACGGTGCGGCTGACCCCGCAGGGAGAACGGTTTCTCATGACCCAGACACCAGGCAACTCAACGCTGACCATCGATGGCAACGAGGCCGCGGCGCGCATCGCGCACCTGACCAACGAAGTCATCGCCATTTATCCCATCACGCCGGCGTCAACCATGGGCGAATGGGCAGACGAGTGGTCCGCAGGCGGGCGCAAAAATCTCTGGGGCTGTGTGCCCCGCGTGATCGAGATGCAGAGCGAGGCCGGTGCCGCCGGCGCCATTCACGGCGCGCTGCAGGCGGGCGCGCTGACCACCACATTCACCGCCTCCCAGGGCCTGCTGCTGATGCTGCCCAACATGTACAAGATTGCCGGTGAGCTGAGCCCCACGGTCTTTCACATCGCAGCGCGCTCGGTGGCCAGTCAGGCGCTGTCCATCTTCGGCGACCACAGCGATGTGATGGCGGCAAGGGCCACCGGCTTCGCCATGCTCGCGGCCAATAATCCACAGGAAGTCATGGACTTCGCCGTTATCGCCCAGGCGGCGACCCTGCGCGGGCGCATTCCCCTGCTGCACTTCTTCGACGGTTTCCGCACCTCCCACGAGATCGCCAAAATCATCGGCGTGGGTGACGACGTGGTACGCGCCATGATCGATGACGAGATGGTGACCGCGCATCGCCAGCGGGCACTGTCTCCGGCCCACCCGGTACTGCGCGGTAGCGCGCAAAACCCCGATGTGTTCTTCCAGGCACGGGAATCGGTGAATCCACGCTACCAGGCGTTCCCCGGCATTGTGCAGGGTGCGATGGATGAGTTTGCGCAGCTCACCGGGCGCCAGTATCGCCTGTTCGACTACGTCGGCCACCCACAGGCCGAGCGGGTGCTCGTGCTGATGGGCTCGGGCGCCGATACCGTGGAAGAAACCGTCGAGTTCCTGGTTGCCCGGGGTGAACCCGTCGGCGTGCTGAAGGTGCGCCTGTTCCGGCCCTTCGATGCCACAGCGTTGTTGTCCAGCCTGCCTCACAGCACACGCGCTATCGCCGTGCTGGATCGGTGCAAGGAGCCCGGTGCCGACGGTGAACCCCTGTACAAGGACGTGCTGACAGCACTGGCCCAGGACGCCTTCTCAGAGCGCAGGTTCCCGCAGATACCGCGGGTGATCGGCGGGCGCTTCGGCCTGTCTTCCAAGGAATTCACACCGGGCATGGTAAAGGCCGTGTTTGATGAACTGGACAGCCCGGCACCGCGCAACGCATTCACCATCGGGATCCACGACGATCTCAGTCACAGCAGCCTGGCCTGGGATGGCGCATTCCGCACCGATGCCCACACCCACAGCGTGCAGGCGCTCTTCTACGGCCTTGGCAGTGACGGCACAGTCAGCGCCAACAAAAACAGTATCAAGATCATCGGCGAGCAGACCGACCTGCACGCACAGGGCTATTTTGTCTACGACTCAAAGAAGTCCGGTGCCACCACCGTGTCTCACCTGCGCTTCGGGCCCAACCCGGTGCGCGCCCGCTACCTGATTGAGGACAATTCGGCGAATTTCATCGCCTGCCACCAGCCCGCCTTTCTGCACACAACCGACATGCTGCGACGGGCCGCACAGGGGGCCACCTTCCTGGTCAATTCACCGCTGCCAGCGGAGCGTTTGTGGGACAGTCTGTCGCCGACGCTGCAGCAACAGATCGTCGACAAGGACATCGCGCTGCACTGCATCGACGCCTACCAGGTGGCCGCCGATACCGGCATGGGCAAACGCATCAACACCATCATGCAGGTCTGCTTTTTTGCCATCTCCGGGATTCTGCCCGCGGAGCAGGCCATTGCGGCGATCAAGTCGGCCGTGGAGAAAAGCTACGGCCGACGCGGCCGGCGCATTGTCGAGCGTAATTTCAGGGCCATTGACGCGGCGCTGGCAGGCCTGCACGCCGTCGCGCCCGGCCCGGTCAGGCGCGCCGTGGCCGACCCGGTGGCCGCCAGGGAAGACGACGGCGAGTTCGTGTCCCGGCTCACACGTCGCATCATGGCGGGCGACGGTGACCTGATACCGGTCAGCGCATTGCCCGAGGACGGCAGTTTCCCGCTGGGCACCGCAGCACTGGAGAAACGCAACCTCGCACTGGAGATTCCCGTGTGGGAAGCCGACCTGTGCACTCAGTGCGGCAAGTGCGCATTCGTTTGCCCGCACAGCGTGATCCGCAGCAAGGTCTTTGCAGAGCAGTACCAGGACGCCGCCCCTACCACATTCAAGTCTGCGCCCACGCGCAACAAGGACTACCCCGCCGGCTTGCTGATGAGCTATCAGGTGTCACCTGAGGACTGCACCGGCTGTACCCTCTGTGTGGACATCTGCCCGATTCGCGACAAAAGCAACGCCAGCCGCAAGGCGCTCAACATGGCACCCATCGATCCCCTGCGTGAGGACGAGAAGGCCAACTGGGCGTTCTTCCTGCAACTGCCGGAATATCCGCGCGCACAGCTCAAGATCAACACCCTGCCCGGCGCCATGGTCACGCAGCCGCTGTTCGAGTTCTCCGGTGCCTGCGTCGGCTGCGGGGAAACACCCTACCTGCGCCTCGCGAGCCAGCTCTTTGGTGATCGCATGGTGGTGGCCAACGCCACGGGCTGCTCCTCCATTTATGGCGGTAACCTCCCCACCACGCCGTGGGCAGTGAATGCGCAGGGACGAGGCCCCGCCTGGAACAACTCCCTGTTCGAGGACAACGCGGAATTCGGGCTGGGACTGCGCATCGCCATCGACCAGCAGGTGCAGGAGGCGCGTGCCCTGCTGACCGGTCTCGCCGCCGCCCTGCCGTCCGGCCTCGCCACGGCGCTGCTGGAGGCCGATGAGTCCGACGAAGCCGGTATCCACGAGCAGCGTGAACGGGTTGTCGCCCTGAACGCCGCACTGCAGGAGATGCAAACGCCAGAGGCACGGCGCCTGCTGACACTGAGTGAAAACCTGTGCCGCAAATCGGTGTGGTGCATCGGCGGCGATGGCTGGGCCTACGATATCGGCTACGGCGGTCTGGACCACGTGCTGGCCTCCGGCGAGAACCTCAACATCCTGGTACTGGACACCGAGGTGTACTCCAATACCGGCGGCCAGACGTCCAAGGCCACCCCCCGCGGGGCGGTGGCGAAATTCTCCGCCGGCGGCCGCGCCATCGCCAAGAAGGACCTTGCCCTGCTGGCCATGGAGTATCCCAATGTCTACGTGGCGCACATTGCCTACGGCGCCAAGGACACGCAGACGCTGAAGGCGTTTCTTGAGGCCGAAGCACACGACGGACCCTCGCTGATCATCGCCTACAGTCCCTGCATCGCCCACGGGGTGGACCTCAGCCACAATCACCAGCAGCAAACGCTGGCGGTGAAAACCGGGCACTGGCCGCTGTTTCGTTTCGACCCTGCGCGGATTGAGCGCCAGCAGAATCCCCTGCAGCTCGATTCGCCGGCACCCAGCCTGCCCTATCGCGACTTCACCGCCTCCGAGACCCGTTTCAGCATGCTCTGGCACACGCACCCCGAGGCCGCCGAGGCGTTTCTGGAACAGGCCCAGCGCGAGGTCAACCTGCGCTACCGGCATTACCAGCAACTTGCCGGTCTGGACTGGAGCGAGGCCGCCACGCTGAGCGCCCCACGCGCGCAACTGCGCAAGGTCGATCCGCAGCCCGCCACCGACCAGCCCAAGGAGTGAACACCATGGCTGACCTGAGCACACAGTATCTGGGCCTCACCCTGAACAATCCGCTGGTGGCGTCGTCCTCACCGTTGACCGGCTCCGTGGACAGCGCGCTGCGCTTGCAGGAGGCAGGCATTGCCGCGCTGGTCATGCCGTCCCTGTTCGAAGAGAAGATTCTGCAGGAGCACGCGCTGCTCGATCGATTCCTGGACGAACAATCTCTGGGGCATGGCGAAGCACAGAGTTTTCGCCCCCTGCCGCAGGGCTTTCGCTCCACCGAGGAACAGTATGCCGACCAGCTGCACGCGCTGAAGCAGGCTCTGGAGATTCCGGTCATCGCCAGTCTCAACGGCATCACCACCGGCGGTTGGCTGGAATGCGCGCAGCAGCTCGTGGCGGCGGGCGCAGATGCGCTGGAGTTGAACGCATGGCACATCCCCCACAACCCGGAGGACAGCGCTGCCGTGGTCGAGCAACGCTATATCGACATTACCCGGGCAGTAGCGGCGCAGGTGCAGGTTCCGGTGACGGTGAAGCTCGGCACACAGTTCAGCGCACCGCTGCATCTGGTGCGTGCACTGGGCGCTGCCGGCGCTCGCGGTGTGAGCCTGTTCAACCGCTTCTACCAGCCGGAGATAGACCTCGATACCCTGGACATCCGTCCCCGACTGGAACTCTCTTCCCCCGCCGAGGCGCGCCTGCGGATACGCTGGGCGGCGCTCCTGCACGGTCACAGCGACTGCCAGATTGCCGTGACCGGCGGTTTTCATGGCACCACGGAAACCGTGCAGGCCCTGCTGGCTGGCGCCGATGTGGTGCAACTCTGCAGCGTGCTGTTGCAGCAGGGCCCCGAAGCCGCACGCACAGTGCTACAGGCCCTCTCCCTGTGGCTGGAGACGCACGACTACGCCTCCGTGAACCAGCTGCGCGGCAGCCTCAGTGCCCGGCATGCACCGTCCACAGGCGACTACAGCCGCGGCAATTACATCGACGTACTCGACCGCTACACGCCGCCGGACAGCGTACGTTTCTAGCGGGCACCGGCGGCATCAGAAACGGTAGGTCACACGCGCCACCACAGTGCGCTCTTCACCCGGGAAGCAGTCGCCGCGCGCCAGGCAGGTACCGTAGTACTCCTCCTGCAACAGGTTGCGCAGGTTCAGGGACACCGACGCGCGGGCAAATTCGTAGGCCAGCATCGCATCCACCAGCGTGTAGCCGTCGGTCCTGACCACCACGGGGGTGGGTGCGAACGCGTTGGCGGCAAGGAATGCCGTGCCACTGCTCTCATTACCGCCCGCCATGCGCAGGCCGGCACCGACACTGAACCCGCTCAGGGCGCCGACAGCCGGGCGCCAGGTGGCCCAGACCGAACCCTGCTCCTCCGGTATGCTGGGGAATCGCGCTCCGTCAGGGCTTTCGGTGTCCAGCACGCTGTAGCTCAGATCCAGATACACATCACCGACCACCGTCTGCGCCTGCACCTCAAAACCGGTGATGGTGGCAACCCCCTCCTGCTGGGTACTGGCATTGGGCAGGGCGGCGGGATTGGGCAGGTTCGACTGCTCGATGTCGAAATAGGCCGCAGTCAGGTAGCTGCGGGTTCCCGGCGGCTGGAACTTGATGCCGAGCTCCGTCTGCTCGCCTTCCTGAGGCTGCAGGGGCGCGTTGGTCAACGCGTCGGTACCCACCACAGGCTGGAAGGATTCCGCATAGCTGATATAGGGGTTCAGCCCCAGTGCCGTCTTGTACAGTGCACCCACCGCATAGGAGGTGGCATCGTCGCGCTGGGTGACGGCGCCATTACCGGTATCGACATCGTCGTAGCGCAGCCCCGCGGTAAACACCCAGTTGCCCACGCTGGATTGCGTGTTCAGGTAATAGCCGATGGCCTCGATGTCGCTGCTTCGCCGGCTGCGCGCCGCGTCCAGCTCAGAGGCTGAAGGCAGCGGGTCAGCACCGTAGACGGGGCGCAGCACATTAAACGTCGTTGGTCGGGAGAGAAACGCGGCCTCCTGCAGCGTGCTCACATCCTGGTAGTTCACACCCACCAGCACCTCGTGGTCGACAGGGCCGGTCTGCAGGTTCAGACGCGCGCGTGCATCCAGCGCGAACTGCTCGGAAGACGCGGGGGCATCGTACCAGCTGCGCTGCAGCGCCGTGCCGTCCGGCCCCGTGCGCGGATTGCCCGCGCCCAGGAACGCCACCCAGGTCTGCCGGTAGTCTGCCTCGTTATCCCGATAGCGGGCAGTGCCCTCCAGGGCCAGCCAGTCGTTCACGCGTTGCTCGCCAAACAGCGTTACCGACAGCGACTCGGTGTCGTAGCGGTTGAACCCCGGCTCGCCGACATAACGCGAGGCCGGCACCTCTTCACCGCCACTGCCCGCGCAGATGTTCGGCTCCGAGATGCTCACGTTGCCACTTGCGCAGCCGCTGACCGACAGCGGCAGGAACTGGTGCGCCGTGTCACCCTCGCGCTCGGTGTAGTTCAGCAGCAGGCTGTAGCGCGCGCGGTCAGTCTCGTAGGTGATGGACGGCGCCAGCACCAGGGCGTCGTCATCCACCACATCGAGCTGGGTGCCGCTGTCGCGGTAGACAGCCACCAGGCGTCCGTTCCAGTCACCGCTCTCGCTGAGGCGCACGCCGATGTCGGCGGCGCCCTGTAGCCGGTCATGGTTGCCATAGTCCAGCACCAGTTCCCGCTCTGCCGCATCCCGGCCGGCACGCTTGCTCACCGTGTTGAGGACGCCGCCGGGTGAGCCCTGCCCGTACAGCACGGACGCCGGCCCTTTCAGCACCTCCACCTGCTCCAGGGTGTAGATATCGGAGCGGGCGTTGTTGTAGTTGCCAAACAGCACCTGGATGTTATCCAGGTACTCTGGCACATCGAGGCCGCGCACACGCGGGAAATCTCCCCGGGTGGAGAAACCGAACGTATCGCCCACCACGCCCGCGGTATAGTTGAGGGTATCGTCAAGCGTCAGCGCACCGCGCTCGAGAAACTCCTCCGCGGGAATGACGGCGACCGAGCGCGCGGTTTCCAGAATGGGAATGTTCGACTTGGTGGCCCCAAAAGTCGACAGTTTACCGGTGACAACCACGGTCTCCAGCGCTGGCTCGCTGTCGGCGAGCGCGGCAGGCGCGGCGAATGAGAGGATTCCGCTGGTGGCGAGGACGAGGGTATTGTGTGGGCGAAGCATAGGGGGATACCTTAGTTGATAATGCGAATGATTCGCATTACATCATAAGGCCTACTCCGCCTGCAAGCGGCAGACGCGATATTCTCACTGTTCGCCCGGACGGGGCAGGCGCCTCACGGCGCCACGCTGATACCTCGCTCGGAAAACCAGCGCTCGTCCAGCACCCAGCGCACCGCATTAACCTGCGGATGGGTCTGCACCAGCTCCGCCGCCCGCGACTGCACCGCCACCAGCCTGTCCTGGGCCGCCATCATGTCCGGGTGCTGCACATCCTTGCCCTGCAGAGCGGGAAAGGCGCTGTGCAGAAAGCGCATGACCGGCACCTGCGCCGAGCGCGGGCTGCTGACAAACGCCACTCCGTTGTTAATGTCCCGGACGGTAAACTGATAGGGGTAGGCCGCCAACTCCGGGTCTGCGGCGAGCCACGCATTAATCTCGGCCACGCGCCCGTCACGGTTCAGCAACCAGGCCACCGCGACGGCGGCCAGCAGGGCAAGCAGTAACATCACATAGCGGCGGGTGAAGGTATCCATCAGGCTGATTCCGCTGCCGTCACGGCCGTCGGCCCGTCACACCGGTAATGGCTGATCTGCACTTCCTCACCGTAATCCCCGAAATCCCCGAGGGCACGCAACCCGCGAAACTCCTGCCACGGGATGCTGCGATAGCAGGGCGGTGAGGCTGTCGACAGCAGGCCGGGCAGCGGCTCGATCAGTGCGTGATAGCCCGGGTTGAGGAAGTAGGCGATGCTCAGCCGCGACTCACCCTCACTGGCACGCACCCGGTGCAGCGGCGCCCGGTACCGGTCGTTGGCTGCCACCTGCAGCATGTCGCCGATATTGATCGTCAGCGCGTCCGCGACTGGCGCCACATCCACCCAGGCACCGTTCTGCTGCATCTGCAGCCCGGCCACACTGTCCTGCAGGAGCACGGTCAACACACCGGCGTCCGTGTGCGGACTGATGCCGAGCGGACCCGGAGGGACGCCCTGCCCGGCCAGCAGGTCGTGGACCGGGTAATGGTTCAGGCGCAGAAAGCTGCTGTGGTCCGGCGCAAGCTGCTGCAATATGCTGTCTGGGGCCTGACCCAACCCTTCACAGAGCAGGGCCGTGAGGCGCAGTGCCAGTGAGTGACACTCCGCCGCGAAAACCGTCAGCGCAGGACGCAGGCCGGGCATCTCCGCCGGCCAGGGCGTGTCTTCACCTGGCGCGAAATCGAAAATCTCCTTGCGATCACGCAGGTTTTTGGTGAGCTCCCGGTCGTAATAACCGAACGGATTCTCCAACGTGCGTGAGACAGCGCGCTTTACCGCGGGGTCACAGGCGAAAAAGGCCGCCGCACTGGCCAGGGTATCGGCCATCCTCGCAGCGTCCAGGCCGCTATTGACCACCTGGAAGAATCCCGGGTCTGCGGCGGCCTGCGCCAGCTGGGCGACAACCGTGGCGCGCGGGGCGGCGAGGTCAATCACGGGGACATCGGTCAAAGGCATCGCAGGCGTGGCTCCCGAATAGCGGCTGGGTACACCGGCATTATGCCCCAGAACCGGACGCGGGATCGTGTAAAAGCGCGGCCGCACCGACCGCTAGAAGCGATAGGCGGCGGTCAAGCGCACAGTGCGCGGCTCCAGCACGTGGTAATGCTGGTCCTCGACGCCACCCTCTGCCTCCCCGGGCAGTCGTGAGGCGTAGAAATAATCGATGTCGTGGTCATCGCTATCCAGCAGGTTCAGCACATCGGCGCGCAGGGTCCAGTCACCCAGGTGTCGACCCAGCCCGAGATTGACCGAGAAGGTGGCATCGGATGTGGCACTCGCATCCTCCACCAGCGGACGCTCGCCGAAGTAGCGCAGGCGCAGGCTGCCGAACCAGTCCTCACCATCGTCCAGGCTGATGCCCGCCTGTGCAACATGCTCGACAGCGCCGGGAATGGCCCGTTCTCCGCGTGGCGCGTCTGCGAAACGCGCATCGGTCCAGGCGTATTCAAGGTCCAGCGTCCAGGCCTCTGAGAGAGCATAATAGGCAGTGATTTCCACCCCGTTGCGCTCGGAACGCCCGCTGGCTTCGGTGTTGCCTGCGTCTCCCACGAACAGCAATTCACTGTCCAACTCCAGGTACCAGACCGCCAGCGAGGTGTTCAGGCGCTCGCGCCAGAAACCTCGCACACCGGCTTCGTAGCCCAGCGAGCGCACCAGCGGGTCAACCGCATCAATGACCGCGCCATCGGCGGGATCGATGCGGACGGTGGTGCCTCGGGCATCATTGGAGTGAAAGCCCTGTCCGGCGGATACATAGGTCTCCCAGTCGTCGCTCAGGCTATAAATCAGACTGCCCTTGAGTGACCAGAGGTCATCGGTGGCGCGACCGCCATTCGCCGAGAGGTCGACGCCGTTGATGTTGCGGTCGATGGCGCTGCTGACGTCAAAGTCGAAGTGATCATAACGCAGCCCGACGACGGAGCGCAGGCGCGGGGTCCACTGCAGCTTTTGCTCCCAGAACAAGCCAATGCTGGACTCCTCCACGGCATCGCTGCGCACCGGCCCGGTGCGCTGTCGCGCAACGCTGCGATAGAGGCCCACCTCATCGATGTCATCCACGCGCAGTTCGACGCCGAAAGTTTGCGTCATGGGCAGCCCGGCAAGCGTGGTCACAAGGTTGTAGCGCAGGCGACCGCCGTACAGCAGACGCTCGTCGACCTGTTCAAACTGGTCGCCGCGCTCCGGGTCATCGAGGAAATAGGTAAAGTTTGACCACAGGTTCAGGTCGTAACGCACCAGCCACGCCTCAGCCTGCCAGACATCACTGCGCCAGGCCGCGCTCAGGCTGTAGCGGCTGGATTCACCGCCGACAGTGTCGTCGATGACACCCAGGTCATCAATGATGCCCTGGGTGACAGCCCGGGCCGGAATCTGGTCGGCACTGTTCCAGCTGTTGTCATAGGCCATCGCCGTCAGGCTCAGGCTGCCGCCGGCCAGCTCGCGCGAATGCTTCAGTAATAGATTCACACGCGACAGGTCCTCTTCCACGCCGCGCCAGGGGCCATCGTAGCGATTGCCCTCCAGGGCATACAGCCAGTCACCACCGGCGGCGCGCTGGCTGTCCACCAGTACCAGCCGCTGGTAGCCGTCCTCGCCCCAGGTGATTTCCGCAAGGCCATCGTCCACCCGGTCCACCGTCCGCATTTCAGCACTGCCGGCACCACTGAAGTCGCCGACGTCCGCGTAATAGGGGCCTTTTTTATAGGCAATCGTGGCGAGCGCCTCGGGAATCACCGGGTTCAGATCCGTATAACCCTGGCCGTGACCGTGGGAACGCAGGTTCAACGGCATGCCGTCGATGAAGGTGGCAAAGTCAGTGCCATGGTCAAGATTGAAACCCCGCAGGAAATACTGGTTCGCCTTGCCCGTGCCGCTGTGTTGCGTGACCACCATGCCGGGCACCAGTTCCAGCACCTCGCCCGTGCGCAGCAGCGGCCGCAGGGCGATCTCCCGGCGGCCGATGACGCCTTCCGACGCCGTTATCGCCTCACCCACCAGGCTGACGCGCCGCCCCTCCACGGTCACGGTCTCCAGTGTCTGCCCCGCAGCAGCCGGACTGAGGCCCACCAGCAGCGCCGGCAGCGCGCCCGCCCGCACAGCGCTCCCGGCCAGCCCCCGCCATCCTGTTGATTCCGTCACGTTCCCGATCACGCTACACTCCTCCCTGTTTCAGTGGCATTGTGTAACACACCCCACCAACACCGATAACAGGTCGGTTTTCATGACCGAACAGAAACACAGCCTGCTGCGTCACCTTGGCATTCGCCCGCGTCGCGCACCCCACCTTGGGGAGCGCGAACTGGCCGTGATGAGCCTGTTGTGGCGCGGAAAAAGCCTGTCGGCAACGCAGCTTCTGGATGCCATGCCAGCCGCGGACATCGGGCTGAGCACCGTGCAAAGCACCCTGGAGCGGCTGTACCGCAAGGGTTTGGTGAGCCGTAGGAAGGAGGCGCGTGCCTTCGTTTACCGCCACACCATCGACCGCGAGGAACTGATCCGTATTCTCCTGCGCGACATCACGCAGGATATCGCCGGTGGCGACCTGCTACCCGTGATAGCCGGCTTTGCCCGCTATGTTGCCGACGACGACGCCGCGACCGCATCGGCGATTGCGGCACTGCGTGGCGGCGACGGAAACGCTGCAGATGATGACTGAACTGCTGCCCCCGGTGGCGGACGCGGTGCTGATCTGGTGCGGCGTGTTTGCGCTCTCATCGATCACGCACGCCCTGCTCTACCCCCCGCTGCAACGGCGTAGTGCAGCAGTCTCCGCCGCCAACGCGGCGGACCTGCGCCTGCTGTGGGGGCTGCTGCCACCGATTGCGGCAAGCGTAGTGACCTGGCTGGTGCTTAATCCGGCACTTTCGGCGCCACTGATACCCGTACACTGCCACGGCCTGAACTGCGCGCCGCATCCACCACTGTCGGAGGCACACCCTGCCCTGCGCGTCGGCGTGGCGGCGGTGACCGGCGGGCTTGCCCTGGTCCTGTGTGCCGCTGTAGCGCTGCTGGCGTGGCGTGTGCAGCGGCGCTTGAGAACACTGTTTTCCCTGTCACGGGCCGCCGCCACGCAACGCTTCCAGGTGATCGACGGGCCGACGCCCGCAGCCTGGTGCGTCGGATGGTGGCGACCACAGGTGTACGTCTCCCGCAGCATGCTGGACGCCCTTTCTGCCCGGGAGCTGCGAGTTGTGCTGGCACATGAATACGCACACCAAAGGCGCAGGGATAACCTGCGCCGCGCAGGCCTTGCCATCGCCACCGTACTCTGGCCCAAAAACCGCCGGCAGCAGCTGCTCAGCGACTACCACACGGCCACCGAGATGGCCTGCGACTGGGCCGCAGTCGATGTCAGTGGCGATGCCGATCTCGTGGCAAGGGTTATTGCCCGACTGGAGGGACTGCCGGCCTCGGCAGCCAGCGAGGGCGGCGCCACAGGCTCCGTTAGCGCGGCGCGATCACGTATCAAGGCGCTCCTGACAGCTCCCCGAAACACAGCATCCCCTCAAGTACTACTCGCCATCGCCGGACTGTGGCTGCTGCAAATCTGGGCAGGCACAGCGCTGGCGCACGCCTGCATTGAGCTTCTGTCGTAATTCACTAGCTTCACAAAAGCATCATCCCCGCTTCACGGCGCGTTCATATCCAACCCCTAAATTGCTGGTTGCCGGCACAGGGGCTGCACGAAAAATACACCAGCCTGACGCCGCGCCTCACACCAACGTTTTAATGAACTGGGGAAGGGTATGTATCAACCGAATTTTTCTCGTCGTCCGAGTGTGCTTCTCGTGCGCCTGGCGCTGACCGGCGGCCTCTCATTCACTGCCGCCGCAGGCGCGCAAGGTGACAACAACTCGCTGGAAGAAATCACCGTCGTTGCTCGCAGCCAGTACTACGGGAACAACATGGTGACAGACAGCATGAAAATGCAGCAGTCTCCAATGACCAGTGTAAACGCGCTTATCGACAACCTTCCTGGTGTTTCAATTCAGGAAGGCGACGCCTACGGCTTTGACGACTGGTCTACTACCATTGCAGTACGCGGCTTCCAAAACAGCCTTGACGAACAACAGATCGGCACAACGCTGGATGGCATCCCCAATGGAGGCAGTAGCTACGGTGGTGGCGCGAAGGCTAACCGCTATCTGGATACCGCCAACCTGCGCACCGTGACTGTTTCCCAGGGCACAGCAGACATCGCCTCACGCGCACTCGATGCGCTGGGCGGCACCATTGATTTTGTATCAGACGACCCCGAGGAAGAGGCGCGTGTCCGTTTTCAGGGCTCCGCCGGCGAGTATGACGCTGAACGCTACTACGCGCGTGTAGACACCGGTCGTCTCAGGAATGGCCTTCGTGCATGGTTCTCTGCCTCTCACCAAAGTGCCAGTGACTGGGTCAATGGAGCAGCAGAGAACGAACGGGATCACCTGGCTGGCAAGATGATTATCGAGCTGGGAAACACTGATATCACCGCTTATGCGTCTTACGATGATACGCACGAGGACAACTATCAGCGCCTGTTTAGCCCCGATGAATTCATCAGTAATCCCGAATGGGATCGACTCACAGACATCTGGACCGGTGTTCCCTACGTAGACCAGGTCTACCGGCGGGGGTGGTCTACACTGCGCGAAAATATGCTGGCCTATATCAAGGCCAACATGGAAATCAGCAGCGGCCTGCGCCTGGCATTCGGCGGCTACTACCATGACAACGAAGGTCGCGGCGACTGGATTCCTCCCTACCTGGTGGATGTGGTCAACGATGGCGCCGGTCCCCAATCAGAAGTACTGGGCAATGCCCGCATCAATGGCGGCAGTGCGCTGGGACGCATCTTCTTCGTCGACGGCGCCGGCAACGCCCTGAGCCCGCGTCCGGGGTGCACATCCTCCATTACCTTCCCCTACGGTGGCGCAGGATCCGAGTACGATCCCGCCTGTTACGCCGCCGGCGCCATTCCGGTGCAATCCTATCGCCACACCAACTACAAGAAGGAGCGGTACGGTTTCATGCTCGACGGCGACTGGACTTTGGACCTCGGTGGCCTCGACAACACGCTACGCGCCGGTCTCTGGTATGAAGATCAGCAGCGCGATGAAACCCGCACATGGCAGAAGCTTACCGATGCGCGTGTGGGTATCGAGTTCGACAACCAGCCCTACTGGACGCAGTACGATCGCACTTATCCGCAGGAGGTCCTGAAATGGTACGCGGAAGACAGCGTGCAAATCGCATCGCTGCAACTCACCCTGGGCATCAAGCAGTTCCTGGTTGACCTGGAGCGCCGGGACAACTTTGGCGAGACCACAGATGTCAAAGTGGACTCTGATTCGGATATCCTGTTTTCAGGCGGCGTGCTCTGGGAAACGCCCTTAGAGGGACTCGAAGTGTTCGCCGGCTATGCCGAGAATTTCAAGGCCATATACGACGAAATCCTGGAGCGTCCCGAGTCTGACCTCGACGCCCTTGAGCCCGAAACCGCGGAGAACCTGGAGGCCGGCCTGCGCTACCGCAATGGGCCTTTGCTGCTTAGTGCCACGGCATTCCAGATCGACTTCGAGAACCGCATTATTTTTCTTAGCCCGGAAAGCGCTGCGGGGCCGGACTATCTGATTGGCACCAACGGCACCTACTTCAATGCCGGCGGCATTGAATCGGACGGCCTTGAGCTCACAGCCGACTTCCAGATCAGCGACAGCCTTTCCCTGTACGGCGCCTTCACCCTGAACGATGCCAGCTACGTCGGCACAGGGGACGCCGCGGTTGACGCAGGCCTGGGCATTCAGCCAGGGAACGATGTGGTCGGCATCCCCGACCAGCAATTGGTGTTGTCGCTGGACTGGACCGGCAACAGACTGGCTGCAGGCATCAGTGGGAAGCACACGGGTGAACGCCCCATACGCCTCGACAACAGCTGGGTTGCTGATAGTTACACGACTGTTGACGCCTATCTCACGCTGAATGGTGGGGGCAACTGGAGCGTTACGCTGCTGATCAATAATGCCTTTGATGAGGACTACCTCGGCGGCATCGCCGGTGAGGGAGCATGGATAGGGGCCCCACGTACTGTATCCGCCTCATTGACCGTAGACCTTTAAGACCCCAGAAAGCGTGCTTGCCGGCCTTCGGGTCGGCTTTTTTTATTGACGCAAGGAGATACCCATGAAGCGCCTGCCACTCACTCGACGTCAGATGCTGTCGGGGCTTTCCGCCAGCCTGCTGCTACCCGCAGGTCTGCGTGTACCCGTGGTGTCGGCCGACCCAGGGAACCCCTTCCGGCATGGCGTTGCAAGCGGCGACCCGGAAAACAACTCTGTTGTGCTCTGGACACGCCTGACCACCACGATACAGCCTGCCGAATGTCGGTGGGAACTGGCACAAACTCCTGAGTTCGACAGCATACTGCGGAGCGGAACCGTCGCCACCGGGCCGCACCGCGACTACACCGTGAAAGTGGTTGTCAGTGACCTGGCCCCCGGGGCCCTCTACTACTACCGCTTTCATTTCAACCAGCATTCATCACCGACAGGCCGTACGCGCACCCTGGCCAGCGGCGCACTGGACGCGCTGGGACTCGCGGTCGCCTCCTGCTCCAACCTCCCGTTTGGCTATTTCAACGCCTATGAAGCGATAGCACGGGATGACTCAATCGACTTCGTTCTGCACCTTGGCGACTATCTGTACGAATATGGGCCAGACGGCTACGGCGGGGGAATCGGTGCACAGCTGGGCCGCCAGCATGTGCCTCCACGCGAGATGGTCTCTCTTGAGGACTACCGGTTGCGGCACGCGCAGTACAAGGCTGACTCGCAGTCGCAGGTCATGCACGCCGCGCACCCACTGATTCCGCTCTGGGACGATCACGAATCCACCAATAATCCCTGGCGAGATGGAGCCGAGAACCACCAGCCTGCTACGGAAGGACGGTGGGACAGGCGGCGCCAAGTGTCGCTGCAGGCCTGGTATGAATGGATGCCCGTGCGAGATCCCGGCCCAGATGACGACCCCGCAGCCTACTGGCGGCACTTCCGCTTCGGCAACCTGGCGTCGCTGGTGACCCTGGAGACACGGCATACGGGCCGCTCGCAACAGGTCGACTACGACATCGAGACTCTGGGGGAGATGACACCGGCCGCTGCTGAGCGATTCCTCAGTGAGATTGTGGGCGTACCCGGTCGGGACATGTTGTCCGCGGAGATGCAAGCCTTCGCCGCGGGGGCACTGGCCGAATCGGTAGCGGCTGGGCGCCCATGGCGCCTGATCGGCAACCAGATCCCCATGGCAAGGATGGCCTCACCAAGGCTCTCGGACAGTGATATGGCCTACCTCGAGGCTCGAGTATCAAGTGATAGCCTGCAGCGCGCGAGGTACTTCCAGCGGCTGGGCGAACTCGGCCTACCACTTTACCTGGACCCCTGGGACGGTTACCCGAGGGCGCGAGAGGCGTTTTACCAAAGCTGTCGCTATGCAGGTGCCAGCGATCTGGTAGTGCTGACCGGAGACAGTCACAGCTTCTGGCAAAATACACTTCACAATGACGAGGGGCACCCGATGGGCGTAGAACTCAAGACCACGGGCATCACCTCACCCGGCGACTTTCTGGAGTTTGGTACAGAGGGGGCCCGCCTGATGGACAGTCGCCTGATTACCAGCAACCCAGAGGTTCAGTGGACTGACGGTATCAGCAACGGTTACCTCCGCGTGCGTGTTACTGAAGAGCAACTTCGGGCCGACTTCGTCGGCGTGGACAACATTTTGAGCCGAGACTACAGGACTCAGACCCTGCGCAGCGTGGCAGTGATCCACGATGGTCCGTATCTGCACTATGCTGTTCCCGCAGAAGGCTAAGACTGAGCTAAGGTTTTATCCGTATAGTTGCGACAACAACAACGGAGACTTCTGCCATGAAACTGTTCCGATCCTGCACCGCTCTTTTGTGCACCCTTGCACTCTCTGTCACCGCCCTGCCGAGCCTTGGCTCGGTTGAGGCGGAAGTGGCTGCACTGCGCACACAGTGGGAGTATGTGAATTTCGAGCTGGCCGCACAGGAGCAGGAAGCGGCCTATGGCGAGTTGCTGGAGCGCTGCGACACGCTGCTGGCGGCCCAGCCCGATGACGCGCAGGCCCTCACCTGGTGTGGCATCGTGCGCTCATCTTTCGCCGGTGTTGTCGGTGGTCTGGACGCACTGGGCTACGCCAAGGCCGCGCGAGACGACTTTGAGCGCGCGGTGGCTATTGAGCCGACGGTGAGTGAAGGCGCTGCGCTGGTCAGCCTGGGCACGCTGTACGCCCGGGTGCCCGGCTGGCCGGTGGGTTTTGGCAACAGCAAAAAGGCCCTGAAGTACCTGGAAGCCGGCCTTGAGGCCAACCCCGAGGGCATCGACAGCAATTTCTTCCTCGCCGAATTCCTCGTCAGCGAGGGCGAAACCGAGCGCGCGAAGGCGCACCTGCAGCGGGTGTTGAACGCAGCGCCACGCCCCGGCAGAGACGCGGCCGACGCCACCCGCAAAGCCGAGGCTGAAGCCCTGCTCAGCAAGCTGTCCGCGGACTGACAGGAGCCGGCGGCGCTCAACCCTCGCCGCTGATATCGCTCAGGATCAGGTCGAGCTGATCCATCAACGCCTCGATATCGCCGGCGTTGAGCAGCGCGTATTTGAGCGACTCCTCCAGCGGCAGCAGCTGGGCGAGGGTATAACCGACCTGCCAGGCGTCTTCGAAGTCGATCTCCAGGCCCATCCGGCGCACATGCGGATGTTGCTTCAGGTTCTCCAGAATTTCGCTCAGGGACAGCCAGGCTTCATCAAGTGCCGCCGGCTCCGGCATGGGCTCAAACACGACGTTACCCAGCACCAGGCCATTGGCGGCCACCCGCGTGCCACTGAGGTGGAAGCGCTCCCGCCCCTCAATCGTCACCCCGAGCAAGCCGTTGGGCAGCTGGTCGAAGTCAACGATACGGGCCAGCGTACCGAGGTCGCCCAACTGCTGGCGGGACCCCTTGGGCGCCACCTCCTCGCCGCGGCGCAGCCAGACCACACCAAAGCCGGTCCCGCTCTTCATACAGTCGCGAATCAGGTCCAGATAGCGCTGCTCGAAAATCTGCAGGGGCATTTTGCCGTAGGGCAATAACACCGCGGAGAGCGGAAAGAGGGGCAGTTCTGTTGCGGACATCAGGAACTCCTGTTCAGTCAGGGCGGCTGAGGATTTCCAGCTGCTCCAGGTTGGCCAGCGCGGCCGCACGGCTGTCACCACACACCGCGATGTCGGCCTGAAAAGCGCTGCATACGGCCGGCCGCCGCGGGTCCCCGAACAACGCGCAGAGACGCCCCGGCGTGAGATGGGCACAGGTCACACCCGCAGGCTTGCCCTGCGGCATGCCAAAAAACGGGGTGACGATGGAGGGCGCCACACAACAGGCGCCGCAGCCAGCCCGGCACTGCATCAGCCGCCCCCCGGCACCAGCGCTGTGTCGGCCTCGGGGCCCAGCGGGCGCATCAGCAGAATCAGTTTCGGCAGCAGTAGCAGTGCGCCAATCACCGCGACAGTCATGGCCAGCACCGTCAGCAGCCCGAAATAGATGCTCGGGTTGAAATTGGACAGCGTCAACATTGAGAAGCCGATCACCACGGTGACCGTGGTGTAGTACATGGCACGGCCAATGCTTCGGTGGCACCGGTACATGGCTGCCAGGTAGTTACGATCAAGCGGGAACTCGCGCTGGAACCTGTGTACATAGTGGATGCAGTCGTCAACGCCGATGCCCACCACGATCGCGGCGATGGTAATGGTCATGATATCCAGCGGAATGCCAGCGAGCCCCATGACACCGAGTACCATACCGGCCGCCACAATGTTGGGCGCCAGGGCGATAAAGGCGAGGGACAGGGAGCGGAACAGCAGCAGGAACATCAGCATGATGGCAACAAAGACCGCACCCAGCGTGAGAATCTGGGACTTGAACAGGCTCTGTAACACGTTGTTGTAGAGCACCAGCATGCCGGTGAAGCGGATGCGCTCCGGCGCCATGCCGGTCACCTCCACCAGCTCGCTGTGCAGGCGCGACAGGAAGGCATCCCGACGCAGTTCCTCACTGGTTTCCTTCACCCGTACCGTAATCCGCGCCTGCTCCTTGGATTCAGAAAAGTAGGGGGCAACCATCAGTTCGGCAACATCCGCTGGCAGGCTTTTCTGCACCAGCGCCAGCTCCACACTGCCGATATCCTCTCCCAGCAGGTCCTTGACCACCGCGAAGGTGGTGGACAGGGAAAGCACCTTGCCCGCCTCCTCCTGACGGGCGACATGCTGGTGCGCGGCATCCAGCACACGCATGCCTTCGAGGCTGAACCAGTAGCTGGGGGTGAAGCTTTCGCCGCCACCGCTGAACTCATCGAAGCCGCCGCCAAACTCATCGCCCCACTCGTCCGCGCCCGGGTCGCCGGCCACCTCGAAATCTGCCATATCGTCTTCGAGGAACGGATCGTCATCCGCGGGCGGCTCGGGAGCCGGCTGCATATCCTCCAGGCCGGGCAGCGGGGCGCCCGCTTCCGGACCGGAAAAAATGATATCCAGCGGAATGGTGCCACCGAGCCGGGAGTCCAGCAGCTCCATACCCTGGTAGATCTCGGTGGTCTCCTTGAAATAATCGATGAAGCGGTTCTCCACCTGCAGGCGGGAGATGCCGAGGGCGGTCAGGCCGATCACCACCGCAGTGGCCACCAGGATGGTCCTGCCAAAGTGCTCCGTGGCCCGGGCAAAGTGCAGGGTCAGGGGCTCGCCCTCCTGACGGAAACGGAACGGGCGCCCCTTGGGCCACACTTCGATCAGGCAGGGCACCATAACGAAAGCCAGGAACAGGGCCACCAGAATGCCCACTGTCATCATCCAGCCGAAGTCGATCACCGGCTGGATGCCGGACACCACCAGCGACATGAACGCCACGATGGTGGTGATACCCGTGTAGACGCAGGGCACCGCCATCAGGGCCACGGTCTGCAGCACGCGATCGTGCAGATCCCCCTCCGGGTCCTCCGCGTGCAACTCCCGATAGCGCACCACCAGGTGTATCGCAATCGCCAGGCTGATGATGAGCAACACGGCGACGAAGTTCGACGAGATAACCGTCATGCGCCAGTCCAGCCAACCCAGCAGGCCCAGCATCACGGTCACTGATGCGATACAGGTTGCCAGCGGAATCACGGTCCAGCGGACGCGGCGGAAAATGAGCGCCAGCACCACCAGCATCACCCCGAGTATCGCGCTGCCGAACAGCACCAGGTCGCTGCGCACAAAACTAACCATGTCCGCGGTGATCATCGGCACCCCGCCGACGAAAATCCGGGCATGCTGCCGATACCCGTCGGCGATCGTGCGCACCGACTGCACCAGCTCGCTCTGCTGCTCAAGGGCTTGCGCCGTATGCGCCTTGAAATCAACTTCAACGGCGTGCAGGGCCTCCTGCTCGGCAGCGCTCAGGGTGCCCGCCTCCGCCTTGGCACGCAGGGCGTCACGCTGCTGCAACAGGTCAAAGTACCGCGTGTCGCGCTGCAGGTTGACCTGCACCGCAGTCAGGTCCCCGGCGCGACTGGCCAGCAACTCGGCGTAAATGGGGCTGGTGGTGAACTCCTCCAGCGCCATCGCGCGGTCCACATCCGGGTCGTTGAGGCTGGGCAGGGGGTCACCCGAGGTGATGTCCGAGAGGCTGACCGGCGGACTCTCCAGCAGGGGCACATCCCACACCGTCACCACCGAGGACACGCGCGGCAGTGCCCGCAACTCGTCCGCCATCCGCCGCAGCGGGTCCAGCGAAGCGTCGCTGAGCAGCGGTGCCTCCGGTTGCCAGGTCAGCAGCAGGAAGTCTTCCGCCCCGTACTCGGCGGAGACCTCGCGAAAGAAATCCAGTGCCGGATCGCCCTGCAACATCAAAGAATCGGCGGAGGCATCGAGCTTGATTTTGCCCAGCTGGGAAGCGCTGAGCGCCAGCAGCAGTGCCACCAGGCCCAGGGAGAGCCAGGGTCTGCGCAGAACCAGCGCGTCGTAGGCGTGAAGCAGAGGGTGTGAGCGCATCAGGAGGTTGCCGCCTTTAATTCGTCGAGGAGAAGCTGGTGGATGCCACCGAAGCCGCCGTTACTCATGATCACCACCCGGTCACCCGGTCGCGTGTCCCGGGCCACCCGCCTGGCCAGTTCGCCCACATCACTGGACACCGCAGCGGGCACGGGACTTTCGGCAGCGAGGGCGTCAAGCGACCAGTCCATGCCCGGGGGCTGAAACCAGTACACGGCATCGGCATCGCGGGTGCATGCGACCAGGGCGTCCCTGTGTTGACCGATACGCATGGTATTCGAGCGCGGTTCAACCACGGCAATCACGCGCCCGGTGGCGCTGGCCCGCACCCCCTGCAGCGTGGTCGCAATCGCCGTGGGGTGGTGGGCAAAATCGTCGTAGACCATCACGCCACCCACGTCGCCGAGCAGTTCCAGCCGGCGTTTCACGCCGCGAAATGCGGCTACTGCCCGCGCGCCCTGCTGCAGCGGCACACCAACATGACGCGCCGCCGCCAGCGCCGCCAGCACGTTCTCGACATTGTGTCGCCCAAGGAACCCCCAGGCGATTTCCTCTGTCGCCCCGGACGGGTCGCGCACCGAGAAACGGGATCCATCGGCCGCCAGCAGCGTCGCCGCCCAGTCCGGCGATCCGCTCAGGGCAAACGCCTGGGTCGGCGTCCAACACCCCATTGCCAGGGTCTCATCGACCGCGCCCACACCCTGCGGGTGAATCACCAACCCCTCACCCGGCACACAGCGCAGCAGGTGATGGAACTGGCGCTGAATAGCCGCGAGGTCGGGGAAGATATCGGCGTGGTCGTACTCGAGATTGTTGATGGTCAGCGTGCGAGGCCGGTAGTGAACGAACTTGGAGCGCTTGTCGAAGAACGCGGTGTCGTATTCATCCGCCTCTACCACAAAGAAATTGCCGGCAGTGCCGCGCGCCGACTGGCCGAAGTTTGCCGGTACGCCGCCGATGAGAAAGCCCGGGGCCAGGCCGGCGTCTTCGAGAATCCAGGCCAGCAGGCTGCTGGTGGTGGTTTTGCCGTGGGTGCCGGATACCGCCAGCACCCATTTGCCCCGCAGCACGTGCTCCGCCAGCCACTGCGGCCCCGAGGTGTAGGGCAGACCTGCGTTTAGCAGGTACTCGACCGCAGGGTTGCCGCGGCGCATCGCATTCCCGACGACAACGGTGTCGGGCGCCGGTTGCAGGTGCTCGGGGGCGTAGCCCTCCATGAGCTCAATGCCCGCGGCCTGCAATTGTGTGCTCATGGGCGGATACACGTTGGCATCGGAACCGGTGACCCGATAGCCGAGCTCCCGCGCCAACAAGGCGATCCCACCCATGAACGTGCCGCAAATACCCAGAATATGAATGTGCCCGCTCAAGCGCCGCTCCCGTTTCTAAAGCGGCGCAGTTTAGCACGCAGCCGGCAGCCGCAGCAGTCATCGTCAGGAACTGTCACAGCCACGGTCTACAAGCGCGCCAGTTTCCCGTATCATCGCGACCTGACCAGAATGATACTTCCCGCGCCAGAGGCGCCGGGTTCACTACGGACGCACTATGCCTGTCAAAAATGCCTTCTACGCCCAGTCTGGTGGTGTTACCGCCGTTATCAATGCCTCCGCCTGTGGCGTTATCGAAACCGCGCGGGCAAACCGCAAACAGATGGGCAAGGTGTATGCTGGCCGCAACGGCATTATCGGCGCACTGCGCGAAGACCTGATCGACACCAGCAAGGAGACGCCAGCAGCCATTCGCGGCCTGCTTAGCACCCCCGCCGGCGCCTTCGGCTCCTGTCGACACAAGCTCAAGAGCCTGGAAGAAAACCGCGCCGAGTACGAGCGCCTGATCGAGGTGTTCCGTGCACACAACATCGGCTACTTCTTCTATAACGGCGGCGGTGATTCCGCCGATACCTGTCTCAAGGTATCGCAGCTCAGCCAGTCCATGGGCTATCCGCTGCAGGCGATTCACATTCCCAAGACCATCGACAACGACCTGCCCCTGACCGATACCTGTCCCGGGTTTGGCTCGGTAGCCAAATACGTCGCCGTATCCACGCGGGAAGCGGCGCTGGACGTGGCGTCCATGTGTGCAACCTCGACCAAGGTGTTCATTCTGGAGGTTATGGGCCGCCACGCGGGCTGGATCGCCGCCGCCGCGGGCCTGGCCGCGGAGCAGGAAGGCGATGCACCGCACATCATCCTGTTCCCGGAGGTGGCGTTCGACCGTGCCAGGTTCCTCGCGCGGGTGCAGCGCACCGTCAAGCGCTGGGGGCACTGCGTTATCGTCGCCTCGGAGGGCACGCAGGACCGAGAGGGCCGTTTCCTCGCCGAATCGGGGCTCACCGACGCCTTCGGCCACAGCCAGCTGGGTGGACTGGCGCCCTCCCTCGCTGACATGATCAAACAGGAACTCGGCTACAAGTACCACTGGGCGGTTGCCGACTACCTGCAGCGCTCTGCTCGCCACATCGCCTCACAAACCGATCTCGACCAGGCTTACGCCGTCGGACGGGCCGCCGTTGAAATGGCCCTGCAGGGCCGCAACGCTGTCATGCCCGCCATCGTGCGCGGCAAGGGAAAGAAGTACAGCTGGCACATTGGCGAAGCCCCCTTGGAGGCGGTCGCCAATCGGGAAAAGAAAATGCCCCGGAGCTACATCAGCCGCGACGGCTTCGGCATTACCGAGGAAGCGCGAGCCTACCTCGCGCCCCTGATCGCCGGCGAAGCCTACCCGGACTACCGCAACGGCTTGCCGCGCTACGTGCGGCTGCGCCTGACGCCGGTGCCACGCAAGCTAAAGTCGGCGTTCAAGGTTTAGACACAGCCTGCTATACTCCGCAGCCCAATTAGCAACCACTTACCACAGGAAAGCCCATGAGCCTGCACCTCGTGCCCGCCGGGAAGAACATTCCCGATGAAATCAACGTCATCATCGAAGTCCCCGCACATTCAGACCCGGTCAAATACGAGGTTGACCACGACAGTGGCGCCATCATGGTAGACCGCTTCATGACCGCGGCAATGTTCTACCCCTGCAACTACGGCTACATCCCGAACACGCTGGCAGACGATGGTGACCCGCTGGACGTCCTGGTCCACACGCCGCACACCGTGATCAGTGGCTGCGTGATCCCCTGCCGCCCCGTGGGCATCCTGCATATGTCCGACGAAGCCGGCGGCGACGCCAAGCTGATCGCGGTGCCGACCGACAAACTCAGCAAGGCCTACAAGGACATCAAGGAAGCGACCGATCTGCCCCCGCTGCTGATCCAGCAAATCCAGCATTTCTTCGAGCACTACAAGGATCTGGAACAGGGCAAATGGGTGAAGATCGAAGGCTGGGGCACCGCCGACGAAGCGCGCAAGGCGATCGTCGATGCCGTGCGCAACTTCGACGAGACCAGCCAGATCGACCGCTGATCCCATTGCGATCACCGGGGCCGGCCCCGTGCCGCGCCCCGGCTTCCCTACCGCTCACCCGGCACACCGGGTTCACTCACACCAGTTGTCCGCGACGGCGACATAGCGCGCCAACAGCGCCGGCAGTTCCGCTTCGACCTCATCACGCAAGGCCAGCGGCTCCGCTGCGCAATCCCAGCACTCACACAGAGTCTCGGCGGTAATGCACCCTGCCAGCTCACGGGACAGCGGCGCAAAACTCAGGTGCCAGCGTTCCGGCGCCACCCCCCCGCGGTCCTGCGCGTAGGGACGGAAGAAACCCTCCGAAGCATGCGTGGCCATACGTTCATCCAGCCAGCGATGCAGCGCATCAAATGGACCACCGGGTGCCACCTCTGCTGGCGTCAGCTGCACGCTGTACCCGGCCGGCACGGCCCTCGCATCGTACACATCGAGATCCGTACCCCAGTGATGACGCGAGGTGCCCGGCAGGGCGGAGAAGCGCAGGATGGCGTGCAGACGCGCCGTCGCCGACAGGCTGCGAATATCCAGCGGGGCGCCCGCCTCATCGTGGACCGCGCGTTCCCCACGGGCCTTGCCATTCCAGATCAGGCACTGGCGCGCGTAGGAGCGGTAGCTGCTGGCAATAGCGAGTTCAAAACCGGCTGCGCGGGCCGCGACCCGCAGGCGCTGGAAAGCGGCCGCCGCGTCAGGCTGCAACCGGTGTCCGCTGTCGACCTCTACCAGATGGCTGTCGTCGCGACCGGTAAGCTGCGCAACGCTCAGCATGGCGGCGACCCCGGTGGATCCAGCGAAAACGGCAGCGGGCGTGCCAGCGCCAGCCCCCGGGGGGATACATCCGCCTGCCAGGCCAACACCTCCACGCCCGCAGCCATGGCGTCCCGCAGAGCGTCGCGGTAGCCCGGATCGATCGTGCCGGCGCTACTAACACGCACAACACCACCGTGCAACACGCAGAACAGCAGCACGCTGCGGGTACGCGCGTCGAGCACCTCGCGCAGGGCATCAAGGTGCTTGCGGCCGCGCTCGCTGACGGCATCGGGAAACAGACCCTGCCCACCCTCGACACACAGGGTCACTGCTTTCACTTCCACGAAGACGCGCCCCGGGGGGCCGCTGAGCAACAGGTCGGCGCGGCTGCCACCGGCGTAGGGCACTTCCGCCGCAATGTCCGGGTAGCCCTCGAAGCCGGGCACAACCCCAGCCTCCAGGGCCGCCCTCACCACCCGGTTGGCCAGCGCAGAGTGAATACAGGCCAGTCCACGTGACGTCTCCACCAGTTCCCAGGTGTGCGGGTACTTGCGCTTGCCATTAGCCGATTGCGACAGCCAGACCCGTGCACCAGGCTCCGCACAACCAGTCATGGCGCCGGTGTTCGGGCAGTGCACGGTCAGGACCTCACCCGAGGGCAGTTCAACGTCCGCCAGAAAGCGTTTGTAGCGCCGCAGCAGGCGGCCCTGCAGCAACGGCGGAAACTGCACTAGCCGAGTACCCGGGACAGGCGGCTGACCGCCTCTTCAAGACGCTCCATGCTGGTGGCGTAGGAGAACCGGATATGCTCCCGCGCCCGGACGTGGCCAAAATCGGCGCCCGGCGTCAGCGCGATACCGTGTTCTTCCAGCAGACGCCAGCAGAACGCTTCGCTGTCGTCGGTAAACCGTGCGGCATCGGCGTAAATATAGAAGGCGCCGTCAGGCCGGCAGGGCACGGTGAGCCCCAGGTTCTCCAGCGCCGGCAACAGGAAGTCGCGGCGCTGCCGGAAGATATCCCGCCGCGCTTCGAGAATTTCGCGGGTACCCGGCTGAAAACAGGCCAGCGCCGCGTGCTGGGCCATGGTGGACATGGAGATGAACAGGTTCTGGGCCAGCTTCTCCCTGTCTCTTATACACATCTGACGCTGCCGAC
>OJBX01000170.1_pt1 | contig 45060 bp, 44 predicted proteins | sample 1590751 | NCBI WGS metagenome assembly OJBX01 (sample SAMN05416780, study PRJEB24817) | seawater metagenome | isolation source: Sea water | place: Canada:Atlantic | collected 2013-07
CTCTGATGGATCTTTGTTCTTTATGCACGATAATTTATGAGAAGTCACTTAGTTGATCTTCTTTTCTTATATTAACTCTCAGCAAAAGCCCTAACAGTGCCATTGCAGAAAAAGCACTTAAGTAAAAACCATACCCAACATCTATTGTAAGAGAAAAAAAACCAGAAGTGGCAGGTATAAGCAACAAAAGGTATTTTATATTATTCGTTTCAATAGTAAGCTTTCTCTTTTTTCGTTTAATTTTTTCGAATACTCTTTAAATCCATGTATTAAAGAGGCATGCCCAGTTTCACTCTCTATAGCCTCTAACAGTTCATTACCGTAATTAATATCTGCTTGTATTTTTTCAATTCTTTTTTCCTGACCACCTAGATTCGCTTCAAATTTTTCTTCCAAACTTTGCTCGTATATGCTTGCAAACCGCTCTTCCTGCAATGTAAAAGCAAGATATTTCTCATAAATTTGTACTCTTTCACCAGCTACATAAATATAATGAATTTCTTTATTTTTAGCCAAACAACTTTCCACCGAGTTTAAAGAATTTTTTGCGCTACTTGATAGCCCAGAATATCTTAAAAACTCTTTGGAAATAACGCAAAGCAATACCAGTGAGCTTTGAACAAAAATCTTAACACTGACTTCTTCTATAGGATTTTCATTGACAATACTATTCCATGTTTTCAAACCATCATTCGGTTCTTTACTGATTATACTCTTAAGATGAGATACTGAAAAATTTATTGATTTCAGAAACTCTAAACATTCGCTATTTTTTTGTTGTTCTTCAGAAAAAATAGCTTGCTCACTTTCTTTATAAATTACTTCAAGTACTTCTTTAACTGTACTCATACTTATTTATCTCTCTTTAACCACAATGCCTGCCCCCTGGATACCATCTATCCACAACCCTTTGTGCTAGTTGGTACCCGTCCCTGTTTGCTTCAAATTGCGGCGCGCCCTCTCTATCTCGGGGCTTCTAAGTGATGCGCTCACGAAGCCTGCCGGGTCAAGTCATGAAAATGTACGCCAGTGGCTTTGATAACCGCGGTCATAGTGCGCAGGGTAGGGTTACCCTTTGGCGATAACGCACGATACAGACTTTCTCTTGATAGCTTGGCACGTTCAGCAACGACTGCCATTCCACCTTGGGCCTCCACCACATGGCGAAGCGCCATAAGAAAGGCCGTTTCCCCGCCTTCTTCATCCAACTCATCAAAAGCAGTGCGTAGATAATCGATAGCCATATCAGGATCTTCACGAAGCATGGTAATCACAGCATCATCATGGCTTTTCATTTCTTCAACCTCTTACGGTAGTCCACTAAAAATGCCTTCGCCTGTTCAATATCAGCTTGCTGGCGTTTTTTAGTACCCCCGGTTAATAGAAGAACCAACCGTCTTCCCACTTTGGCGTAATAGACACGATAGCCTGGGCCATAGTCGATACGAAGCTCCATCACACCGTCACCTACGCTTTTAGTATCGCCCGCGTTACCTGCGACAAGCCGGTTAAGGCGCGTTAATACGCGCATAGCAGCCTGCCGGTCTTTCGCTTTGGTAGCATCTAACCAAGCCTGGAAGGGATCATGACCATCCGCGGTCAAGTAATGCGAGAGAGATGTCATAAAAATAATGTAGCCTAAAAGCTACAACTTTGCAGACGCCAACTAATTTTTTTGTGATGGTGCGACCAAAACGCGACCAAAGGAGAGCAGGGGAGAAATAACAGGCACAAAAAAAGGCGCCTAAGCGCCTGATTTTTAATGTTTGGTGCCGGTAGCCAGACTCGAACTGGCACACCCGTAAAGGCGGCGGATTTTGAATCCGCTGCGTCTACCAATTCCGCCATACCGGCAATGCGTGCGTAGTATACGTAAATTTCTAGGTGGGTCAATCACATTGACTGACTTTATCCAGCCAAAGCGCTATCCTATGCCGCCTGTTTGATCAACGTTAAGAGTTATACGCCATGCAGCGCGCGGATTTTCATTACGAGCTACCCGAGGAATTAATTGCTCGCTACCCTTCTGAGCAGCGTAGCGACTGCCGTTTGCTGTGCGTAGATGGCCAGAGCGGTGCGTTGGAACATCGCCGCTTTCCTGATTTGCTTGAGCTTTTGGAACCGGGCGACCTACTGGTGTTTAACGACACCCGCGTGATTCCGGCGCGCCTGCACGGCCATAAGGCCAGTGGCGGCAAGGTGGAGATGCTGCTGGAGCGCCCGCTGGATGCTTACCGTGGTCTGGCGCATATACGCTCGAGTAAATCGCCCAAGCCTGGCACCGAGCTAATTTTCGAGGGTGACGTTCACGCCATCGTAGAAGGCCGCCGTGACGCGCTGTTCGAGCTGCGTTTTTTGGGCGATACACCGATGATCGCGCTGCTTGAAAAACACGGCCATATGCCGCTGCCGCCCTATATCACCCGGGAAGACGAACTTAGCGACCGCGAACGCTATCAGACCGTTTATGCCCGGCGTGACGGCGCCGTCGCGGCGCCGACCGCTGGGCTGCATTTTGATCAACCGCTACTGGATGCGCTGGCGGATAAAGGTATTAACCGTGCCTTTGTCACCCTGCACGTAGGCGCGGGCACCTTTCAGCCGGTGCGCGTCGACAACATCCTTGAACACCATATGCACAGCGAGTGGATTGAGGTCACGGAAGCGACTTGCCAGCAAGTGCGCGACACCCTGGCAGCCGGTAAACGCGTGATCGCGGTGGGCACCACCAGCGTGCGCTGCCTGGAAAGCGCCTGCCAAAAAAGCAGCGATGGGCAGATCGCGCCTTATAGCGGTGATACCGACATCTTTATCTACCCCGGTTACCAGTGGCGCTGCGTGGATGCGTTAATTACCAACTTCCACTTGCCTGAATCGACCCTACTGATGCTGGTCTCCTCCTTTGTGGGTTACGACACCATCATGAACGCCTATCAACGGGCCGTGGCCGAGCGCTATGCGTTTTTCAGCTATGGTGATGCCATGCTGCTAACCCGCTAATGTGGCCCCACTGACCCGGCACCAGTCGCGCTAAACGAACGAGCTTAACGAGTTACCTTACTTATGCGAAACGAATGCTTCATGCGCTTTGAGCGCCTGGCCGAAGATGGGCGCGCCCGCCGTGGCCGCCTTCACTTCCCCCGTGGCACGGTGGAAACCCCGGCCTTCATGCCAGTGGGCACCTACGGCACGGTCAAAGGCATGACACCGGATTCTGTCAAAGAGATCGGCGCTGAAATCATCCTCGGCAACACCTTTCACCTGTGGCTTCGCCCTGGTACCGAGGTGATTGAAGCCCACGGCGACCTGCACGACTTTGCCCAGTGGGATAAACCGATCCTGACCGACTCCGGCGGCTTCCAGGTATTTTCCCTGGGCGAAACACGCAAGATCACCGAGCAGGGCGTGCACTTTCGCTCGCCGGTGGATGGCAGCAAAGTGTTTATGGGCCCGGAAGAGTCCATGGCGGTTCAGCGCTCACTGGGCTCCGATGTCGTCATGATCTTTGACGAGTGCACGCCCTACCCGGCTACGTTTGATGAAGCCGAGAAATCGATGGAGCTGTCATTGCGTTGGGCCAAGCGCTCGCGGGATGCCCACGGTGACTCGCCATCCGCACTGTTCGGCATCATTCAAGGCGGCATGCACCCTGAGCTGCGCGAACGCTCGCTCAAAGGGCTGCTGGAGATCGGCTTTGATGGTTTGGCGATTGGCGGGCTTTCTGTCGGCGAGCCGAAAGAAGAGATGATCAAGGTGCTCGACTACCTGCCTACCTGGATGCCGGATGAGAAGCCGCGCTACCTAATGGGCGTCGGCAAACCCGAAGACCTGGTAGAAGGCGTTCGCCGCGGCGTGGATATGTTCGATTGCGTGATGCCCACCCGCAACGCGCGAAATGGCCACCTGTTCACCTCGGAAGGCACGGTCAAGATTCGTAACGCCAAGCACCGTTTCGACACCCGCCCACTCGATGAAGAGTGCGATTGCCATACCTGCAAGCGTTTCTCGCGGGGCTACCTGCACCACCTTGACCGCTGCAATGAAATGCTTGGCTCAATGCTCAATACCATTCACAACTTACGCTACTACCAGCGTGTAATGGCTGATTTGCGCGCGGCAATTGAAGCGGGTACATTGACGACCTTTGTGGAAGGCTTCTATGCGCGGCGCGGCCTGCCGGTGCCTCCCCTTGCTACCTAAACCCTAGCGAATTAATCGCCACACGCCATGGCGTGTGGTTTAAACTGTTTGGTCATATTTAAAAACCAAGCTTTTAAAAACTAAGCCTTTAACAATCAGGCATCTAAAAACCTTAGCTTTTCTAACTCAGGAGCTCTCTACAATGCTGGATTTCTTCATCTCACCAGCCCATGCCCAAGAAGCCGCCGCTGGCGGTGGTATTGCGCAAATTGTCATGCTGGTCGGCTTCGTGCTGATTTTCTACTTCCTGTTATGGCGCCCGCAGGCCAAGCGTGCCAAGCAGCACAAGCAACTGGTCAGCAACCTGGACAAAGGCGATGAAATCGTCATTGGCGGTGGCTTGGTCGGTCGTATCACCAAGGTGAGCGACGAATTCCTGACCATCGAGATCTCTGAAGGCACCGAAGTTAACGTGCAGAAGAACGCCGTTGCCGCCGTACTGCCTAAAGGCACCATCAAGTCCATCTAATCCTTGCATTACCCCTGCCGAGCTAGTGCCAGCCACCCCGGCAGGGGTGACATGGTATGAATGATGGTGAACTTTGCTGTGCACGGCGAGTCCGTGCACAGCATTCCGTTTGTAATTGAAGGCAGGGCTTGCATGCTCAACCGTTACCCCCTGTGGAAGTATCTATTGATACTGGTCGTCCTGGTGGTTGGCCTTATCTACTCGCTTCCCAATCTATTCCCCGAAGACCCCGCTATTCAAATCAGCAGCGCCCAAGGCGACTCGCTGGATGAGCGTCAAATCGAGCGCGTAGAAACGGCGCTTAGCGAAAACGATATCGAAGTAAAAGCGTTCGAAGAAGAGAACGGACAGTGGTTAGTTCGTCTGCGCCATGATGACGACCAACTTCCCGCACGCGACATCGCCGCTGACCTATTGGGCAATGATGCCACCGTGGCGTTAAACCTTGCCGAAGCAACCCCTGAATGGCTACAGGCCTTCTCTGCCTCGCCCATGACACTGGGTCTCGATCTGCGTGGTGGTGTGCACTTCCTGCTCGAAGTGGACATGGATGCCGCGCTAACCCAGCGCCTGGAAGTCAACGGCAGTGCCATGCGTGAGCTGCTGCGTGGTGAGCGTATCCGCTATCGCAACACTGAAGTGGAAGAGCGTTCGCTGTCGATCGATTTCGCCAGTGCAGAAGATCGCGACACGGCACGTAGCCTGATCAGCCGCGACTTCCCTGAATTTGAGTACAGCAGCGAAGGCGATGGCCGCGCCTCCACCCTGGTCATGACGCTGAGCGATCAGTCGGTGAACGAGATTCAGGACTACGCGATCAACCAGAACTTGACCACCTTGCGCAACCGGGTCAACGAACTGGGCGTCGCGGAGCCCATGGTGCAGCGCCAAGGCCCCAACCAGATCGTCGTGGAACTGCCCGGTATTCAAGACACCGTGGCCGCCAAGCGGATCGTGGGTGCCACCGCCAACCTGGAATTCCGTCTGGAAGCCCGCCCCGACACGCCGGAAAACGAAACGGAAACCCTGACATTTCGTAACGAGCCAGCGCGCACTGCTGAACTAATGCGCGATGTGATCATTACCGGTGATAGCGTTTCCAGCGCCAGCAATAGCTTCGATGAAAACGGTCGCCCACAGGTCAATATCGATCTTGACGGCACCGGCGGTACGCTGATGAACCGCGCCACGCGCACCAACATTGGCCGCAACATGGCAGTGCTGTTCATCGAGCACAAGAGCGAAGACACCGTGGTGACCGACCCGGAAACCGGCGAAGAAACCATCGAGCGCGAGCCCTACATTGAGCGCGGCCTGATCAGTTTGGCCACGATTCAAAGTGCGCTGGGCAACAGCTTCCGGATCACTGGGCTGGACTCGCCGACGGAAGCCGCCGAGCTTGCCTTGCTGCTGCGCTCCGGCTCTCTTGCTGCGCCGATCTACTTCGTACAAGAACGCACCATTGGGCCAAGCCTGGGCGCCGAGAACATCGAGCGCGGGTTGCTATCCGTGCAAATCGGCCTGCTGCTGGTCGTGCTGTTCATGCTGGTGCGTTACAAAGTATTTGGGGTGTTTGCCAACATCGCCCTGGCGCTGAACTTAACGCTACTGGTCGCGGTGATGTCGATGCTGGGTGCCACGCTGACGCTGCCGGGTATTGCCGGTATCGTGCTGACGCTGGGGATGGCGGTGGATGCCAACGTGCTTATTTTTGAGCGCATACGGGAAGAAATACGTAATGGCCTTTCGGTGCAGCAAGCGATTCAAGCTGGCTATGAGCGCGCCTTTACCTCCATCGTTGACGCCAATATCACCACGCTGTTGGTGGCCGTCATCCTGTTCTCGATTGGCTCTGGCCCGGTGAAAGGGTTTGCCGTCACGCTCTCTATCGGCATTTTGACGTCGCTGTTCACCGCCTTAATGGTGACTCGCGCCATGGTCAACTTGGCCTATGGTAGTAAACCCGTCAAAAAGCTGTGGATTTGAACGCATGAAGCCGATCCACGTGCTTAGCCCAGAACTTAAGAGGTGGTAATGAAACCCCTATCACACCTGCGAATCGACTTTATGGGGCGACGCAAACTCGCCTATATCGTCTCCGCACTGCTTTTGATCGTGTCGATTGGCGCCATCCTGATCCAGCAGCTCAACCTGGGGCTGGATTTTACTGGCGGCACGCTGATTGAGGTGCGCTATGGCGCGGCGCCCTCACTCGATGCTATTCGCGTGCTGCTCGAAGAGAGCGGCTTTCAAGATGTTTCGGTGCAAACCTTCGGCGCATCCACCGAAGTATTGATCCGCCTCCAGCAGGCGTTTGATGCCGACGTGGGTGGCGAAGTCGTTAACCTACTGCGTGCCGATGGCGACACGGTCAACCTGGTACGCTCTGAGTTTGTGGGCTCCCAGGTAGGCGACCAGCTTCGCGATCAGAGCGGCCTTGGCCTGCTGGTCGCCCTCGGCGTGGTCATGGTTTATGTAGCATTCCGCTTTCAGTACAAGTTTGCGATTGGCGCACTGCTGGCGTTGTTGCATGACGTCGTGATCGTGGTCGGCGTTTTCGCGCTGTTCCAGCTCGATTTCGACCTCACGGTACTGGCGGCCATCCTGGCGGTGATCGGTTACTCCTTGAACGATACCATCGTGGTTTACGATCGCGTTCGCGAAGCCATCCGCACCTCGCGTATCGACGACATGCCACAGATCTTCAATGAAGCGATTAACGCGACGCTTTCGCGCACCCTGGCAACGTCGGGCACTACCGTGCTGGTACTGCTCGCGCTGCTGCTGTTGGGCGGCGATATGATTGAGAACTTCGCCATTGCGCTGCTGGTCGGCATCGTGGTGGGTACGTTCTCTTCCATCTATATCGCTGCGGCACTGCTGCTACCGCTGAAGCTGTCGCGTGAAGACTTGATCCCCACCAAGAAAGAGCTCGACGAAGAAGAGGAAGAGTTGCCGTAACGGCACGTCTCTATACGCCTCTTATTTAGCCGACAAAAAAGCCCCTGCTGGTCACCCAGCAGGGGCTTTTTTTGATCGAGCTTAGCGGCGCTGTTTAGAAGTGCGGCGTTAGCTGCTTGATCAGCGCTTTATAGAGGCGCGGCCCGGCGGCCATTAGCTGCCCTTCCACTTTCACCGTGGGTTGGCCGTCTGGCGTCCCCATCAAGGCGCCTGCTTCTTTCAGGAACAGCGTACCGACCTGCATATCCTGCTCTTCCAAACCGAGCACGAACGCGCTGTCCACTCGTCCTGTGGCCAACTCGCACAAATCCAACAGACCACAGCCCGTGGCCTGCAGGTTCTCTACCTGGGGTGCAAGCTGCTGCAAAACGGTTAAATAGGCAGGTAAGTTGCGCGGACGCAGCCAAACTTCCGGCAGGCTCATGGCCAACCGCGTGCCGCTAATGGCGGTAGGTTTGCTCACACGCATGCGCTTGTCGTTGTGCTGGGCGCCACGGCCGCGGCTAGCGATATATTCGTCATCGGAGAACGGGCAGATGATGACCGCGTGCTCGGGACGACCTTTGATAAGACACACCACTGAGAGTGCAAAGCCCTTACCGGCAACGGCTAAGTTCGAGTAGCCGTGCATCGGTTCAATCTTCCAGATGATATCCGCGCCTTCGCCTTCACCCGCGCGATGCGGTGTGAAACGGCCGGTAACACCGTGCTGGGGGTAGCCGCGCTCCAATTGCTGAACAATCGTCGCTTCGGCCTTGCGCGCCGTCTCGTCGAGCAGGCGGTCAAGGTTAAATTCGTCGTGCGCATTTTCAATGCGTTCACGTACACGTAGAAAGTGTTCAACAGCGCCGCGTGCAGCACGCAACGTAAATTGGACCATCGGATTCATGATCGGGCCTTGTGACAGTGATGTTAAAGAACGTGATGCTAAGCATTAGCGCATCGGTAGGCGCAGGTGCCGCCTTTGGCGCGCAATTCTAGCAGACCGCTCTCGGGCATACCACCGACTCATGTTAGACTGCGCGCTTTACGCGATAATCATCACCTCGTTTATTCACCGAACCTTTTATTCACCGAGCCTTTTTCATGCTTGAGCGCATTCGCATTGTTCTTATCGGCACTAGCCATCCTGGTAATATCGGCGGCGTCGCCCGCGCCATGCACAATATGGGCTTGGCCGATTTGGCCCTGGTCGCTCCTCGTTGTGAAGTGATTACCCAGGACAGTATTTCCCGCGCCTCGGGGGCGGATCACCTTCTGCACCAAGCGAGTGTGCATGCCACGCTGGAAGAAGCCGTGGCGGATTGCACCCTGGCCGTGGGCGCTAGTGCACGCTCGCGCACGCTGCCGTGGCCAATGATTTCACCTCGCGAGTTAGCTGACCGGCTGCCCGGCGAGTGCCAGCCCGAAGGCGCCCGCGTGGCACTGGTGTTTGGTCGCGAAGACAGCGGCCTCACCAATGCCGAGTTACAGCGCTGCCACGCGCACGTACATATTCCAACGAATGCCGACTTCAGCTCGCTCAATTTGGCCGCCGCGGTACAGGTGCTCGCCTATGAGTGCCGCATGGCTTGGCTAAGTCAAGCAGATGGCCAAGCGGATACGTCCGCGGCCGTTACGAGCGATGACGAGCAACTGGCGACCCACGACGAGCTTGAGCGCTATTTTGAGCACTTGGAGCGCACGCTGATCGGTATCGATTTCCACGACCCCGATCAGCCACGCCAGCTAATGGCAAGGTTGCGCCGGCTCTACCTGCGCGCCCGTCCGGAGCGGATGGAAATGAATATTTTGCGCGGCATATTGTCGGCCACTGAGAAGGCCGCAAACACTAAGCCGCCCAAACCGTAATTTATCAGGCTGGAAACGCTAAACTTGAAGTTGATGCATTGCGCCCCAATTTCGCTACTCTGCTAACGTTATTCCACTATTGATATTTCAATAGTTAGACGCCGCCCTTTAACGCCAAGGATCACCTCATGTTTCAACGTCTACGTGAAGACATCAACAGCGTATTTGACCGCGACCCGGCCGCACGTAACTTTCTTGAGGTGCTGACCAACTATCCTGGCCTTCATGCCCTGCTGATGCATCGTTGCGGCCACTGGCTGTGGAAGAAAAACCTCAAGTGGCTGGCGCGGACGCTATCAACGTTTTCACGCTGGCTCACGGGCATTGAGATTCACCCCGGCGCCACGATTGGTCGGCGATTTTTTATCGATCACGGGATGGGCGTGGTGATTGGTGAAACCGCCCTGGTCGGCGACAACGTCACGCTCTACCAGGGCGTTACACTGGGCGGCACCAGTTGGAATAAAGGCAAGCGCCACCCCACCCTGGGCGATGGCGTGATCGTAGGCGCGGGCGCCAAGATACTCGGCCCGTTTACGGTGGGCGCTGGGGCGAAAATTGGCTCTAACGCGGTGGTCACCAAGGAAGTGCCGCCGGGCGCGACAGTGGTCGGTATTCCCGGCAAAATCGTCAAGCGCACCGACCCCGATGTAGAAGAAGCTTTGGATGTCGACCCCGCCCGCCGCGAAGCGATTTGCCAAAAGTTTGGCTTCGATGCGTATGGTGTCAGCCAGGATATGCCCGACCCGGTAGCGCGCTCCATGCAGGCGATGCTCGACCACATGCATGCCTTAGACGAGCGTATCGAGCGCATGTGCTCGACCCTGCGCAAACTGGACGATAACTACCGTGACGGCCAGCTACCGGCACTGCGTGACGAAGATTTTGCCGATATTCTCGATGAACACGACACCGGCTGCCCCGGCGTTGGCCAACGCTCTGCGCCACCTTCTTCCGCCGAGCAAGCGAACACGCATGAAACGCAGCCGCCGCGTAATGGTTGACCAAAGCACTCAGGTTTTCCCATAATGGCGTCACATTTGCCGTTAGTGCGCTGAGCGTTCAGCGTCGAGGGGCTTGCCATGCGCTTGACCACCAAAGGCCGTTACGCCGTTACTGCCATGCTCGATCTCGCCTTGCATGCCCACAACGGCCCGACCAGCCTAAGCGATATCTCTCAGCGTCAGGAGATATCGCTCTCCTATTTAGAGCAGCTTTTTGCTCGCCTGCGCCGTGCAGGCTTGGTCAACAGTGTGCGCGGGCCAGGCGGCGGTTACCTGCTATCGCAGCCCGCGGAAGCGATCAGCGTTTCCAAGGTGATTGACGCAGTGAACGAAAGCGTTGATGCCACGCGCTGCCAGGGGCTTTCCGATTGCCAGCAGGGTGACACGTGTTTGACGCACCATTTGTGGTGCGAACTCTCCGTGCAGATACGCCACTTTCTTGACGAAATGACCCTGGCACAACTGATGCTGCGTCCTGATGTCATACGTATTGCGACACGACAGAAACAGCGTGCCGAGGCGGGCATTCTTGCCTCTTCACCCTAAGTCAGCGCCTCTTCATTAATGTACCGATCAACCGCCGGAACGTAACGATGACCACACCCACGCTGCCCATTTACCTGGATTACGCCGCCACCGCGCCGGCGGATGCCCGCGTGGTCGAGGTGATGCAGCGCTACCTAACGGTTGACCAGCTGTTCGCCAACCCGGCATCGCGCAGCCATATGTTAGGTTGGCAGGCGGAACAGGTGGTTGAGCAAGCACGCCGCCAAGTTGCCGATGCGATTGGCGCCGACCCGCGTGAGATCGTTTGGACCAGCGGTGCCACCGAAGCGGATAACTTAGCGCTGATTGGCTTTATGCGTGCCAATCGCGAACGCGGTTTGCATCTGGTGACCTCGACGATTGAGCATAAAGCCATCGTAGACACGGCCCATGCGCTGGAGAAAGAGGGTTTTGAGGTGACGTGGCTAACGCCGGGTCGGGATGGCTGCATCCGACCCGAGCAGCTGCGCAACGCGATGCGTGACGATACCGCGCTTGTCTCACTCATGGCGGTCAATAATGAACTGGGCAGCATCAATGATATTGCCGCCCTGGCCGCCATTGCCCATGAGTTTGGTGCTGTATTTCATACCGATGCCGCTCAAGCGGTGGGCCGTATTCCGCTGGATGTGGTGGCTCAGCAGATCGACCTGATGTCGCTGTCTGGTCATAAAACCTACGGCCCCAAAGGCGTCGGTGCCCTGTATGTAAAACGCCATCCGGATATTCGCGTTGAAGCACTAATCCATGGGGGCGGTCACGAACGTGGCATGCGCTCCGGCACGCTCCCTACGCACCAAATTGCCGGTATGGGTGAAGCCTTTGCGGTGATGCAGCAACAATACGACGAAGACAACGCCCACATCACGAATTTGCAGCAGCGTTTTTTACGCGGCCTTGAGGGCGTTGACGGTGTTTTTGCGAACACACCGCTCGACAATGCGGTTCCCAACATTCTCAACCTGGCGTTTGAAGGGGTCGACGGTGAATCGCTGCTGATGGCGCTGCGCGATGTTGCCGTCTCTACCGGCTCGGCGTGCAACTCAGCCAGCGTCGACCCCTCTTACGTACTGCTTGGCATCAATACGCCGCGGGCGCTGGCGCTCTCATCGCTGCGTTTTAGCTTCGGGCGCTTTACCACCGAAGCCGACATTGATCATGCGCTAACGCTCATACGCCACGCGGTGAGCGGTTTGCGAACACCGCCCCGTTAAGCGGCTGACTATTTTTCAGGAGGACGCCTCATGGCAACACTCAATATTACCCCGGCTGCCGCACAACAGATTCGTCACGTGCTTGATGAGCGTGGTCAAGGGCTTGGCCTGCGCGTTTCGGTCAAGCCAAGCGGCTGTTCCGGCTACAGCTACGTGCTCGATTTTGCTGACACCGTCAGCGAAGAAGAAGTGCATTTTGAAGAACACGGTGCGAGCGTCTACGTCGCCCCCGATGCCGTCGAAATGCTTAACGGCAGCGAAGTGGATTATGTCAGCGAAGGCCTGAATCGCTTTTTCCGCTTCAACAACCCCAATGTCAAAGATGAATGCGGCTGTGGCGAAAGCTTTACGGTTTAGCCTTTGTTCGGACAGGCTTCATCACCGGTATTCATCCCTTGGCTTAAGCGTTATAATCGCGCCCCTGTATACCTAACGACAGGCAGCCGGGTGCGCCCGTTTGCTTGTAAAGCGCTAGCTGCTGAAACGCTATTAGCCGATTTATTTCTAGGCCGCCCTGGCTTTCTGGGGCGGCAATTTTGCTTAGCCCCTTTTTATGGAGACCACTACCATGGCTACTGAACGTACACTTTCCATTATCAAGCCGGATGCCGTTGCTAAAAATGCTATCGGTGAGATCATCGCGCGCTTTGAAAAAGCCAACCTGAAGGTTGTTGCTGCCAAGATGGTTCACCTTTCTGAAGAGAAAGCGGGTGGTTTCTACGCAGAACACAAAGAGCGTCCGTTCTTTAAAGACCTGGTGGGCTTCATGACCTCTGGTCCGGTTGTCGTACAGGTGCTGGAAGGTGAAGGCGCTATTGCTAAAAACCGTGATCTGATGGGTGCCACCAACCCGAAAGAAGCAGCAGCCGGTACGATTCGCGCCGATTTTGCGGAAACAATCGATGCGAACGCTGTCCATGGTTCAGATTCGCCTGAAAGCGCTGAACGTGAAATCAGCTACTTCTTTGGCAACGACGAAATCTGCCCGCGCTAAGCCCTTCCGTTAGCGCTGCCGCATCAACTTTCGTTGCCGGCCATTTTGCGGGGGCTTCGCCCCCGCCCCTTTCTATAACGCTGACCGCCATGACCACCACTGTAGCCCAACATACGCCCGCCCCCCGTGACGCCGATAGCTCAGACGCCGCCAGCACACCTGCGGCCAAAGCGACGCCTGAGCGTCAAAACCTGCTTGGTATGTCCCGCGAGCAGATGGAAGCCTTCTTTTTGTCGATCGGCGAAAAGAAGTTCCGTGCTGCGCAGCTAATGAAGTGGATTCACCAGGAGGGCAGCGATGATTTTGCTGCCATGACGAACCTCTCCAAACCGCTGCGTGAAAAACTGGCCCGGGTGGCAGAAATTCGTGGCCCCGGTGTGGTGTACGAAGGAACTTCCAGCGACGGCACACGTAAATGGGTGCTGGAGGTGGAAGATGGCAGCTACGTGGAAACGGTGTTGATCCCGGCCGAAAATGGCAAACGCCGTACGCTGTGCGTCTCTTCACAGGTCGGTTGCTCGCTGGATTGCAGCTTTTGCTCAACCGGCAAGCAGGGCTTTCAGCGCAATTTAACCGCGGCGGAAATTATCGGCCAGGTCTGGGTTGCCCAGCGGAGCGTTGGCCCGCGTCGGGATACGGCGAATCGTCCGGTGACGAACGTCGTCATGATGGGCATGGGCGAGCCGCTGCTCAACTTCGACAACGTCGTGCCCGCCATGAAGCTGATGCTTGATGACAACGGCTATGGTTTGTCCAAGCGCCGCGTGACGCTATCGACCTCGGGCGTTGTGCCGATGATCGACAAGCTCGGCGATGAAATGGATGTCAGCCTGGCGATTTCGCTGCACGCCTCGACCGACGAGCTGCGCAACGAGCTGGTGCCGATCAACCGCAAATACAATATTCGTGCCCTGCTGGATGCGTGTCATCGCTATCTGGCCAAGTGCCCCGACAATCGTCAGGTCACGATCGAATATACGCTGATCAAAGACGTTAACGATCAGCAGGAACACGCCGAGCAGCTCGCTGCACTGCTTAAAGAGCTGCCGTGCAAGGTCAACCTTATTCCGTTTAATCCGTTCCCTAATTCCGGATACGAAAAACCATCGCGAAACCAAGTCATGCGTTTCCAGCAGTGGCTCTACGATCTAGGCTATAACGCGACGGTGAGAACGACCCGCGGCGAAGATATCGATGCCGCCTGCGGCCAACTCGTTGGACGGGTCAAAGACCGCACCAAACGCAGTGCCCGCTATATTCAGTCGGTACAGCTTGATGCCGACTAACGTTATCTGACCAGCGTGTACGGCGGGTCTACTGAGCGCAATAAAGGGCTTATCTTGACTTCCGCCTAGCACGGCGCTTTGATGGTCACGGTTTTTATGTAGCATCAGGTTGTTGGACGTTCACCACAAGAGGATTTACATGATCGCTCACCGCAGGCGCCAACACCCCTCCAGGGTGCCCATGCTCACCGTGCTTATCGGTAGCCTGTGGCTTGCCGGCTGTGCTTCGTCCAGTACTCAGACACCTCAAGCCAATCCAGAAGCGGCTGACGCCTACACGCAGTTAGGCGTCGCTTACCTGGAACGTAACAACCTTCCCCGCGCGCTTAATGCATTGGATCGGGCGCTTGAAATTGCCCCACGCCATGCCGAAGCACTGCAGGCACTCGCGCTGGTTTATCAGCGCCAGGGTGAAAGCGCGCTAGCCAACGACTACTTTCAGCAGGCGGTTAACGCCGAACCTGATTACACGCGCGCCCGCAATAACTACGCGGCGTTTTTATACGGGCAGGGCCAGTTCAACGCTGCCTGTGAACAATTAGAGACCGCATCCGAGGATGCCCAGTACGCCAACCGCGCCCAACTATTTACCAATTTAGGGCAGTGTTATTTGGCGCTGGAAGAATTTGATAGTGCGCGTGCTCGATTGGCGCGCGCACAGAGTATTGATCCGCGTAATGCACGCGGCTATTTAATGTTAGCTGAACTCGAATATTCGCAGGGCAATTACGCTCAGGCCTGGGCACCGCTGCAAACGTATTTACAGCTTGCCGAGCCCGACCCAGCAGCGCTGAGGATGGCGGTTGATATCGCCCAGAAGCGCGGCGAGCATGACGTCGCCGCCGACTACCAGCGCTTGCTTGGCAACGAATGACTGATTGATGCCCTGATCACCGCTTATTTAATGAAGGATGCTCAGCCATGAGCGATACACAGTCACAAGAAAACATTATCGATAGCCCTACCACTAGCGCCTCACCCGGCGAACTGCTTGCTCGCCAACGCGAACAGCTCGGCATCCCGCTCGCCGATGCGGCTCGAGCGCTGAACCTTCGCCCTGCTGTCGTTGGGGGGCTTGAACAGGACGATTATCAAGAAATTCCTGTCGCTGCTTATCGCCGCGGCTACCTGCGCTCTTACGCGAAATACCTGGGGATGGATGACCGCCTGGTGCTTGAGGCGTATCAAGCCCGTCATGGCAGTGTCGACACCGAACGCAAAGTGACACCGGTGTCCACCGCCCGGCCTCCCTCTCGCGTGGGCGCTTGGCTGTTCAAGCTGGTTACCCTGCTGGTGATTGTCAGCCTTATCGCCGTCACCGTCATGTGGTGGCAGAGCCGCGGAGGTAACGAGCCACCTGGTTTTGGCTCCACGCCCACCGAAGAGAGCGCAAGTGCGTCAGCGGAACCTGCCAATGAACCGGCAGAAGCAGAGCAAGAGAGCGCAGCGGACAATTCGAGCTTCTCCAGTGGCGATGAAAGCGACTCGCTCTCCAGTGATGCGGCTAGCGTCACGCCCTCGCCGACCGCGACGCAGGAGCAAGCACCCAGCGCACAAGATGACGCAGAAGCCGTCGCAGGCCTTGACGACGCTGATCTGAATAGCGAGAACAGCACGGCCAGCGAAAGCAGTGCACCAAGCAGCGCTGAGCAAACTGGCGATGAAGAAAACAGTGCCGCTCAGGCGGCTACCCAGCAAAGCGACAACGACAGCGAGCAAACCGCTGCCGCGGAGCAGACTGCCAATGCCAACCTGCTTGAGCTTACGTTTAACGAGCAGTCGTGGACTGAAATTTTTGATGCCACCAACCAGCGTGTCTTCGTTGGTCTACAAACGCCTGGCACCTCGACAAGCGTCGAAGGCGAGCCCCCTTTTCGTTTAACCGTGGGTAATGCCACTGGCGTTGAGCTGCGCTACTTAGGTGAGGAAGTCGACCTTCCCGCCCGTGCAGGCGCCAACAATGTTGCCCGATTCACCTTGGGAGAGTGACCCGTCCTATGTACGCCCCTTCTCCGATAAAACGCCGTCTTTCCCGCCAAATTCAGGTGGGCAATGTAGCGGTGGGCGGTGATGCCCCCATTGCCGTTCAAAGCATGACCAACACCAACACGCTGGATGTGGCCGCGACCGTGGCGCAAATCCAGCAGTTGGAAAAAGCCGGTGCGGATATCGTGCGCGTCTCTGTCCCCGACATGGACGCCGCCGAAACCTTTGGCCAAATCAAAAAACTGGTCAATGTTCCCCTCGTTGCCGACATTCACTTCGATTACAAGATTGCCTTGCGTGTTGCTGAGCTGGGCGTCGACTGCCTGCGCATCAACCCAGGCAACATCGGCCGGGAAGATCGTGTGCGCGCCGTAGTGAGCGCTGCCCGTGATCACGGCATTCCGATTCGTATCGGTGTCAACGCCGGCTCGCTTGAAAAAGACCTGCAGAAGAAATATGGCGAACCCACACCGGCAGCGCTGGTGGAGTCCGCCATGCGCCATATCGACTACCTGGATCGCCTCGACTTCCCTGACTTCAAAGTCAGCGTCAAAGCCTCGGATGTGTTTATGGCCGTGGCCGCCTATCGCGACCTCGCTGCACGTATCGAGCAGCCGCTTCACCTGGGTATTACGGAAGCGGGCGGCCTGCGTTCGGGCACGGTGAAATCATCGATTGGCCTGGGCATGCTGCTGATGGACGGCATTGGCGACACCATCCGTGTCTCCCTGGCAGCAGACCCGGTCGAAGAGATCAAAGTCGGCTTTGATATGCTGCGTAGCCTCAAGCTGCGCTCCAAAGGCATCAATTTTATTGCCTGCCCCAGCTGTTCGCGCCAGAACTTCGATGTCATCAGCACCATGAACCAGCTCGAAGAGCGATTAGAAGATGTCATGACGCCGCTGAACGTCTCGGTAATTGGCTGTGTGGTCAACGGCCCCGGCGAAGCGAAAGAGACCGATATCGGCCTGACCGGCGGCAGCCCCGCCAACCTGGTCTATATCGATGGCAAGCCGGCCAGCAAGCTACGTAACGACCACTTGGTCGACGATCTGGAGCAGCTGATTCGCGAGAAAGTACGCGAAAAACAGCAGCAGCAAGACGCGATGATTGTCCGCAGCGTTTAATCGCTGGGACTCGCTGCCAGCCTGGGCAAACAGCGCCTGATGGCAGAATAAGGAGTTTTCATTGAGCAAGTCCGCCGTTAAAAAGATTCAAGCCATTCGTGGTATGAACGACCTATTGCCCAGCGACAGCCCGCGCTGGCAATTTTTTGAAGCCAAGATACGCCAGTTGATGCTGCGCTACGGCTTCAACGAAATTCGCACGCCCATCGTTGAGCAGACGGCGCTGTTTGCACGCTCTATTGGTGAAGTGACCGATATCGTCGAAAAAGAGATGTACACCTTCGACGATCGTAATAACGAGAGTTTGACCCTGCGCCCTGAGGGTACCGCGAGCTGCGTGCGTGCGGCGATGGAACACGGCCTGCTGTATAACCAAACCCAGCGGTTGTGGTACCAGGGGCCCATGTTCCGTTACGAACGCCCGCAAAAAGGGCGCTACCGCCAGTTCCACCAAATCGGCGTTGAGGCCTTCGGGTTTGATGGCCCAGACATCGACGCTGAGGTGATCCTGCTTTCAGCGCGTCTTTGGAAAGAGCTGGGGCTCATGGAGCACGTTACCCTTGAGCTTAACTCCTTGGGTTCGGCGGAGGCGCGTGCGGACTATCGCGACACACTGGTGGCCTACTTCGAACAGCATGTAGACGCTCTCGATGAAGACTCCAAACGCCGCCTCACCAGTAACCCTCTGCGTATTCTCGATTCCAAGAATCCGGCCATGGCCGAGATGTTGGATGCTGCTCCGCAGTTGATGGATCACCTGGATGACGAGTCCCGCGCGCATTTTGAGCAACTGACCAAAATGCTGGAAGCGGCCGGCATCGATTATGTGATCAACCCGCGCTTAGTGCGTGGGCTCGACTACTACTGCCGCACCGTCTTCGAGTGGACGACGACCGCACTGGGCAGCCAAGGCACTGTTTGTGCCGGCGGCCGCTACGACGGCTTGGTTGAGCAACTGGGCGGCAAACCTACTCCTGCCGTTGGCTTTGCCATGGGCATTGAGCGTTTGATTCTACTGCTCGACACCCTGACGCTGATTCCCCAGGATGCCCTCGGCGGCTGTGACGTGTATGTGCTCCCCATGGACGATAACGCCACGACGGCGGCGATGACGCTGGCGGAAAATTTACGCAGTGAACTGCCCGAACTGCAGCTGCAACTTCACTGCGGGGGCGGTAGTTTCAAAAGCCGGATCAAAAAAGCCGATAAGAGTGACGCTTCCATGGCGATACTCCTCGGCGAAGATGAAATCGCGCAGCAGTCGGCGACACTCAAGTTTTTACGCGATGATCGCGAACAACAGCGTGTGCCACTCGCCACTTTAGGCGCTACGCTGCGTGAGCTATTAGCCCCAGGCGCTTAGCCTACGACTGTTTGTGTCTACGACAATAGAGAAATAGGAGCCCGCCCGTGGTGGAGCTGAGAAGCGAAGAAGAGCAGCTAGACGCGGTAAAGCGCTGGTGGAAAGAGAACGGCATGTCGTTGATTGCAGGCGCTGTCCTGGCAGCGGCGGGTGTGTTCGGTTGGAATGCCTGGCAGAACTACCAGCAAGGCCAAGCCGAAGCCGCCTCCATGCGTTACCAGCAGCTGGTCAACATGACCGCTGGTAACGAGCTTGAAGACGACCAACTGGCGAGTGCGCGCGAGATGGTCACCGAACTGACCGATGAGCATGGCGACACACTATATGCCGAACTTGCCCTCCTGCTCGATGCTCGGCTGGCGGTACAGCAGGGCGACCTGGAAGGCGCACGCACTGCGCTTGAAAGCGCTGCGGACTCATCGCGTCGTTATGTGCAGAGCCTGGCGTGGCTGCGCCTAGCACGGGTCGAGCTCGCGGACGGCAACCCCACCCAGGCACACGCGCTGCTGGACGAACCGATCAGCGACGCACTGGCGGCCCAACGGGCGAACGTGCGCGGCGATGCGTTTGCTGCCCAAGGCGACACTGAGGCGGCCCGTGAAGCATGGGAAACCGCGTTAGAAGTATCTCAAACCCAAGACCAGCCGCTTTACGGCGTGCAGTTCAAGCTTGATGATCTCGGCGCTGAGGAGGCGACACAATGACGATGAGCATGCTAACTACCCGAGGATTTTCCAAACAGCTGATGCGCGCCAGTATGGGCGCGCTGACACTGGCTCTCTTGGCGGGCTGTGCCAGCAAAGGAGAACCCGCCTTTACACCTAAAGAGCTGCGCAGCTTTGATGAGACCTCCTCGCTAGACACCCAGTGGGATCGCAGCGTGGGCGATGGCTTAGGCCATGCTCGCTACCCTATCGCACCTTCCCGTGAAGGCGACACGGTGTTTGCCGCTGACGTTGAAGGCGTGGTCATGGCGATGGACGCCAATAACGGCGACGTCGAGTGGGAAATCGACCTGGAAACCACCATTTCCAGCGCGCTCAACGCCATTGCCGGGCAGGTCTATCTGGCCACCGGTAACGGTGAAGTCATCGCCCTGGATCAGCGTGACGGCAGCGAAAGCTGGCGCTCGCGGGTCTCCAGCGAAGTGCTGGCGGCTCCCCAGGCCAACCAGCAACTGCTGATCGTTCAGAGCGTCGATGGTCGCGTGACGGCGTTGGATCGCGCTAGCGGTGAAGAGCGCTGGGTTTACACCAGCTCACAACCGTCGCTGACCCTGCGCGGCACCGGTACACCGATGGTCATTGATCCGGTCAGCTTTGTTGGCTTGGCCAATGGTCGCTTAGCCACGCTGGATAACCGCAGCGGCCAACCGCTATGGGATATGCAGATTGCGACGCCCCAAGGCCGCAGCGAAGTGGAACGCCTGGTCGATCTTTCCGGCCAGCCGATCATCAGCCCGGATGGGCGGCTGTTCGTGACCAGCTATAACGGCCGCGTCGTTGCACTGGAAGCCACGCAAGGCGACTTGCTGTGGGAAGCGGATCTCTCCAGCCGCCATACGCCCATTCTGGTCGGCGACTTCCTGTTTGTGGTTACCGACGACAGCCAAGTGGTAGCGCTGGATGCCAATAGCGGGCGTGAAGTTTGGCGTAATGACGATTTGCAGGACCGCTGGCTGACCGCGCCCGCCTTTGCCGATGGCCGCTTAGTGTTTGGCGATTTCGAGGGGTATCTTCACCTCATAGATGCCCGTGAAGGCGATATCGTCGGCCGCACGCGCGTGCACAGTTCGGGCATTAGCGTCACCCCGGTCACTGAAGGCAGCACTATTCATGTCCAGGCCAATAATGGTCGCCTGGAAACCCTGGAAGTAACTCCATGACACCCGTCATTGCTTTAGTCGGTCGGCCTAATGTAGGCAAATCGACGTTGTTTAACCGCCTAACGCGCTCGCGTGATGCCTTAGTGGCCGACTTTCCTGGCCTCACCCGTGACCGCAAGTACGGCAATGGCATGCTGGGCGATAAAGTCTATACCGTCATCGACACAGGCGGCATCAGCGGCGATGAAGAAGGCATCGACGCCGCCATGGCGGAGCAGTCCCTGGCCGCTATCGATGAAGCCGATATTGTGCTGTTTATGGTCGACGCGCGCGCTGGACTTATCGCCGCTGATCAGGCGATTGCCAACCACCTGCGGGTCAACCAGAAGAAAACTTGGTTGGTGGTGAATAAAACCGACGGGCTGGAAGAGCACTCGGCGATGGGCGACTTCTGGTCGCTCGGCTTAGGCGACCCGTGGCCAATTGCAGCCGCTCACGGGCGTAATGTGTCGACCCTCATCGATGTGGTGCTCGCTCCTTTCCCTGAGCGCGATGCCAGCATTCCCGCGGACACCGGCAGTAAAGGCGTTCGCATCGGCGTGATTGGTCGCCCGAACGTGGGCAAATCGACGCTGGTCAATCGTCTGCTTGGCGAAGACCGGGTAGTGGTCTTTGATGAGGCGGGCACGACCCGTGACGCTATCGAGATTCCTTTCGAGCGCCGCGGCAAGCCTTACGTACTGATCGATACTGCGGGTATCCGGCGGCGTAAGAACGTGCGCGAAATCGCCGAGAAATTCTCCATCATCAAAACCCTGGATGCGATCAAAGAGTCCCATGTAGTGATCATGGTACTCGATGGCTCCAGTGGTTTGGTGGAGCAGGATCTTCACTTGCTCGACTACGTGCTGACCACTGGCCGCGCGCTGGTACTGGCCGTCAACAAGTGGGACGGCCTGGAGACCGAAGCCAAGGACAAGATGCGCACCGAAGTGAAGCGCCGCCTGGGCTTTGCCGATTACGCCGAGCTGCACTTTATTTCTGCCCTGCACGGCACCGCGGTGGGTGATCTCTACCCGTCGATCGATCGCGCCTTTGACGCCGCTAACGCTCACTGGTCGACCAATCGTTTGACCACGCTTCTGCAGGATGCGGTCAGCCAAAACCCGCCGCCAATGGTGCACGGGCGTCGTATTAAGCTGCGCATGGCGCATCAGGGGGGCAGCAATCCGCCGATTATCGTTGTCCACGGTAACCAGACCGAGTCGCTACCCGAAGCCTACCGTCGCTATTTGACCAATACCTTCCGCAAGGTACTCAAGGTGCGCGGCACGCCGATTCGCTTTGAGTTCCGCTCGGGCAGTAACCCGTTCGATGACATGGCGGGCGCTAGTGATAAAGAGAAAGCCAAGAAGCGCGAGCTGAACCGCACCAAAGAGGCGCGCAAAAGCCGTCGCTAAACGCTTCAACCGCCATTTGAATTCGCCCGCTTGCACCGCCAAGCGGGCGTTTTGGTTCTAGCCTCATATCGGCGCCCAAACGCGCAAATTCGCTTGACAGAAAACGGCTTCAGCCCTCAAATAGCCGCGCTTATTAGCCCGAACCTGGCACGTTCGTATTAGCATCTTACCCTCAGCATCATTACCCCACTATTAACGGCCCTACTTAAGGGGAGTCTTATGCTTCATGTTGCTCGCTACTGGCGATGGCTGACGCTGTTTGGCGTTGCCAGTCTGCTTACTGGCTGTCTCGCCCTGCCGCAAACCGGCCTGTTTGCGTTTCGTTTGGCGGTGACCTCACTGGGGGTCGAAGATGTTCGTATTGGCCCCTACAGCCTTAATGCGGGGCTCGACACCAGCGATTTAACCAGCCTGCTAGCGTCCAGCCTAGGCGCCGGCAGCCTGCCCGTGCAGGCCACCATTGCCCTGGGGCTTGGCTTACCGGCGGGCATGCCGCCGGTAGAAATGTCGGGCTTTCGCTGGACGCTGGATATGCCTGGGGTCGATCCTGTTCAAGGTCAATATAAGCAAGATGTCACGCTGACCGCCGGTGACGATGCCAATCTGCGCCTGCCGGTTGCCTTTGATGTCCTCGCCACCGACAGCCAACGCATGGCCCCCACGCTGGATCTTGCCAAACAGTTGGCGTCTCAAGGCGAACTGCCGACCGGCAGTCAACTGGCCATCACGCCTGGCGACCTGCGCGGTTTAGGCATGCGGCTGCCAGCAGGTTTGTTGACACCCACTCTACGCCTAAACGTAGGCGCTGATGGGCAGTTAATTCCCCAGCGCTAAGTCAGCCTCCATGCTCAGCCGCCAGGTGGGTTATGATGGGGGATTGATTTACTGCTATCAGCGGTTATCTTGTGTGCAGGAAAACCATTCGTTTATAAGGAATCCGTCTCATGCGCTGGCTTCGCCCTCTCGCTGTTACCGCTCTATGTGTGTCTATCGCCGCTTGTACCACCTCGCCTACCGGGCGCTCGCAGTTGCTGCTGCTTTCTGATGGTGAACTCAATGAGATGGGCCGTCAGGCATTTTCTCAGTATCAACAGGAGCTTCCCAGCGCTGGTCAAGCCAGTCAACGCTATGTGCAGTGTATTGCCGATGCCATCGTGGCGGAACTGCCCGCCAAGCAGCGGCAGTTAGACTGGCAAATTCGCGTGTTTGAATCCGAGCAGCCGAATGCCTTTGCGCTTCCCGGCGGCTATATGGGGGTGAACACGGGCATGCTGGACATTGCGACTAGCCAAGACCAACTTGCTTCCGTGATTGGTCACGAAATTGGTCACGTACTGGCTAATCACGCCAACGAACGCGCCTCGACCGAGAGCGCCACCTCGTTAGGCCTGTCGGTCATTTCCAGCACCTCCGGTATGCAGTCTGCCGGTGGCCAGCAGCTGATGGGCGTGCTCGGCATGGGCGCGCAGTATGGCATTGTGTTGCCGTTCTCGCGGGCGCATGAAAGCGAGGCCGATGTCATTGGTCTGGACCTAATGGCACAGGCCGGCTTCAACCCAAGTGAGAGCGTCACCCTGTGGGAAAATATGCAGGCAGCCACAGGCGGCGGTGCGCCGCCCGAGTGGATGTCGACCCACCCAGGCCAAGGCCAACGCATTGAAGGCCTGCAAGCCAACATGGATCGTGCCCTGGCCCGCTATGAACAGGCGCGCAGCAGTGGTCGCACTCCCAACTGCCCACGTCCTTAACGACGCTTGAGGTTTAAATGATTAAGCTGGGTTTACTGCTGCTGGTACTGCCGCTGTTTGTGCTGATGGGCGTCTACTTTTGGGAGCTCAACGACGTGCGAGCGTGCCAGCTTGATGGCGGCCATTGGGACTATCTCGAGGGGGTCTGTCGCGACACGCCACAGCCGTTTGTCTCCTGGCTTCAGCGCTCGCCGCTGTTAGTCAATGGCGGCATGCTGCTTTCAGTAGTGGGGCTGGCGATGTGCACGGTGGGGTTGTACGTTAAGCGCGCTAAGTGAAGCGTATTTAGCAGTGTCACTAAACAACGGGGGCGGATACTGTATCCGCCCCCGCTTTTTTAGTCGAGCTATACGAGTTTCATGCCAATAACGAAACGACAAAACCTCCGCCACTTGACGAGGCGCATTAGGCGTAGGCCTAACGGATAAAGTGGCATGTTCAGGACTTAGGTCTGTAGCAGGGTATGTTAGCTCCTAAGACACAGAGCCATCCCCACGATGCTCTTTTGCAGGCTCGCTTTACCGCCAATCACGCTGTTTTGATGTTTTACCGATACCGGGGTTGAACTGGTTAGTGGGGTCGAGCTTCCGATAGAAATCACGTAGCGCTGGCTTGGCATGATACAGGTGCCCCACATTGTGCTCGGCTGGATATTCGGCTCCCCGGGCATCGAGCAGCGCGCAAATTTCCTGCTCCAAGGTGTGACAATCCACGCCTTTTTTCACCAGATACTCCTGATGCAGTACATGACAGAGAAAGTGGCCGACATAGAACTTGCGCTCGATCCGCGCCTCGATCTCAGGCGGCAAGGTCTCGAACCAGTCGAGCGCATCCCGCGGCAATGCCACGTCGAGGGCCACAATGTCCTCGACCGTACGGGTGTGAACGGCTCGGAAGCGCACCACGGCCCCCCCTGAGGCAAAGCGATTGAGAAACGCGGCACTGCCCTCCTCATCGGTGCACTCGAAGAAGTCACCGTGCTCGGCTGGGAAACGCTCCGCCAGATAGGCGCGCATTTCCTCGATACACTCTCCCCCTGTGCGCAGCATCAGATGGTGTGTGTAGCGGTCACGGTAATCGAGCAAGCGTCGTGGCAGATGTTCGGGGAACAGCCGGGACGCAGCCTGAAGCAGCCGGTCAGACAGATGGCGGCCCAGGCGCAGCGACTCGGTGACACCATCGAACCAGCTTTTCGCGGCAAAGGCTTTCGGTACGTTCAGGGTGCCGAACCGGCGGATGAACAGGAAAAGATCCTTGCCGTAGACGTGCGCCATATCAAAGGCATCTTTATGCATATATTCGCCCGCGATGGGCAGGTGCTGGCACTGGCCGAGCAGGTCTCTTCTGATCTGCTGCAACTGGGCGGGATCGTTGCTGCCAATATAGAAGACGCGCTCGTTGGACGCAGCGGGAAACGTGTCCATTCGTACCGCAAACACGGCCAGCTTCCCCGCAGAGCCGGATACTTCATAATGGCGGCGTGGGTCGGCGTTGAAGCGCGCTGGCGTCGAAGCCGAGATATCGCGCACATGCGTTTTGTACTCTCGATCGGATGCCCAGGCGGTCTCGCTCATCTGGATATCGCTTGGTGAGTAGTGGCCTCTATCCAAGCGGGTCAGTACCTCTTCCGGCGAGTTACCCAGCTCAATCCCCAGGTGATTCACCAGCACCAGCTTGCGCTCCGAGGTCACCTGAGCGAAGAGAGATAGCTGCGTATACGCTGGCCCACGCTGTACCAGCGAGCCGCCCGAGTTGTTGCAAATACCGCCGGTCACCGAGGCGCCAATGCAGCTCGACCCAATCACCGAGTGGGGTTCACGGCCCATGGGTCGCAGCGCACGCTCCAGCCGATCCAGCGTGGCCCCGGGAAGGCAAATAGCCTGACGCCCCTCGTCGATTAAATCGACCCGATCGATGCGCAAGGTATTGACGATCACGATGGGCCGGTCATAGCCCGTTCCGAAAGGGGTAGAGCCGCCGGTCAGCCCGGTATTGGCGGCCTGCATGATGATCGCAATATCGGCGTCCACACAGGCTTGTAATACCTGCCACTGCTCCCAAAGCGTACCTGGCTCGACCGCGGCCATCACCTCGCCGTCGCCGTAACGGTAGCCTTTACGAAAGCGGTGGGTGGCGCGGGTGCCGACATGTACATAGCGCTTGCCCGTGACGCTTTGGAGCTGAGCAATCAGCGAACTGACCATCTATAAATACCCATCAATGTTCATGGTGAGCAGAAGGCGCTGCTACCCCTATGTCGGGAGAGCGCCCTCCGCACGCTTTGACTGGTGTGTTAACGCGCCATCGTGCCCGGCAGGAACAGCGAGAGCTGAGGAACAAAGGTAATGATCATCAGACAGACGATGATGACGGCTAGAAACACCAGCAAAGGCCTTAACATGGCTGTTATCGAGCAGCCTGCAATTTGCGCCGCAGCAAACAGGTTGACGCCCAGCGGAGGGGTAATCATTCCCAGCGCAAGGTTCACCACCATGACGGTGCCAAAGTGCACCGGCTCGATGCCCACGCGCAGTGCCGCGTCCTGAAGGATCGGTGCGAGCACCACAATACTGGCGCCTGTCTCAATAAACATACCCACCACGAACAGCATAAAGTTGATGGCTAGCATCAAGGAGGTTGGGCCATCGAAGGTGCTGGTCAACCAGAGCGCCGCTGCATCGGGCACCCCCTGACGGTTCAGCAAGTAACCCATCAAACTGGCCGCACCGATAATGAACATGATCACCGCGGAGGTGACCACCGATTTACGAAACGCCAGCGCAAGGTCTTTGAGGCTCATTTCACGGTGCAGGAAAAGCCCAACCACCAGCGCATAGACCACGGCAATGACACTGGCCTCGGTGGGAGTGGTCACACCGCCATAAATGCCGCCCATGATCAGCACGGGCATCACCAGCGACCAGACCGCTCGCCGGGTCGCGTCGAGGCGAGAGAGCCTGCCGTCGCCATCGCGCTTGCCCCACCCCTTGATCCGACACCAGATAAAGATGGTGGCCATCAGGCTACCGGCAATCAACACGCCGGGTAGCACCCCCGCGAGGAACAGATCCGGAATGGAGGTCTGTGTGGCGACACCGTACAGAATCATGGGGATCGAAGGTGGGAGAATCACGCCAAGCTCCGCCGATACGGCCATGAGGGCGGCAGCGAAGCCAATGGGATAGCCGTAATCGCGCATGGCGGGGATGAGTATCGCCCCCACGGCAAAGGTGGTGGCGACACTCGACCCTGAAATGGCCGAGAACATCATGCAGGTCAGCACACAGGTGATGGCCAGCCCCCCCTGCAGTTGGCCGGTAAAGGCGCGCGCAAACTCGACCAGCCTGCGCGACAGCCCGCCGACTTCCATCAAGTTGCCGGCAAGAATAAAGAACGGAATGGCGGCCAGCGGGAATTTATCCAGCGCAATAAATATCTGCTGCGGCACCACGAGCAGCGGCAGGCTGGTAAAGCCCACCAAGCCAACCATCGAGGCCAAACCGATGGCAATGGCGACAGGCACCGATATCGCAAACAGGATCAGCATGGAGGTGATCAGCGCACTGGTCATGACGGCTCTCCTTTACCTGCCTGGATAAAGTGAACAATGCTGCCCAGCATGGCGAACACCGCCCCCACCGGGAGGGCGGCGTATCCCCAGCTCATCGAGATATTCAATCCCGCCATCTGCTGAAAACGCACGCGGGACGCCACCTCCCAGCCAAACCAGAACAGCGTTGCAAACAGCGTCAGGCAGGACAGCAGCGTGACCAGCTCGATCGACCGTCGCACTCGGCCCGAGGTCAGCACCTTGGCTAAATCGATGGCTACGAATGCCCCCCGCCGCAGCGCCACCGAACATCCCAGCAGTACCATCCAGACCAGCGCCAGACGGGTCAGCGCTTCCGACCAGACCGACGGGGCTTGGAAGACGAATCGGCCCAGCACCTGCCAGAAGCTGGCGCCTACCGCAATCGCCAAGGCGCAGGAGGCGGCTAACGCCACCCCCATTGCAATGCCTCGATCGATGCGCTGGATCGTGGCGATGCCTCTGCTCATTCGGCGCTCCAGTCTCGGATGGCTTGCAGTCTCTCGGCGCCGAACTCGGCTTCGAAATCGGCGTAGGCACTGGCCATGGCATCGCGATACGCCTGGATGTCATCGATCTCCACGATATCGATACCGCGGTCACGTAGCGTCTCGATGCCGACTAGCTCATCCTTTTCCACCCGTTTACGGTTCGCGGCCGCCGCAAACGCTCCGGACGTTTTGAGGGCAGCTTGTTGCTGCTCGTCCAGCCCCGCAACGAAATCGGGGTTACAGGCAAAAATGCCGGGGGAGTAAACATGGCGCGTCAGATAGAGATGCTGCTGCATCATATCGAGGTTGTTTGCCAGAATGACCGGAATCGGATTCTCCTGCCCATCCACCGTGCCCTGCTGCAGGGCGGGCGGAAGCTCAGAGAACGCCATCGGGGTAGGCAACACACCGGCCGCCTGCCAAGCCGCGATATGGATAGGGTTCTCCATGGTGCGGATCTTCATCCCCACCAGATCGTCCGGCGACGCGATGCTTTTGGAACCCGTGGTCAGGTTGCGAAAGCCATTCTCCATCCAGGCCACCCCTTCGAGACCATAGCGGGGAAACAGCGCCAGCAGTTCCTGGCCGGTCTCACCGTCCAGCACTCCGCGCGCATGCTCGTAACCATCGAACAGAAAGGGTACGTCCAGCACACGGGTTTCGGGCACGAAGTTGCCTAGCGGGCCCGCCGATACGATGGCGCACTCTTGCGTTCCGAACTGGACGCTCTCCAGCGCCTCGCGCTCATTGTCCAAACGCTGAATGACGACGTCGATAGCGCCATCGGTTTGCGCTTCGAGACTCTGCTTGAACGCGATGGCCGCCTCGCCAAAATGGCTGTCGGCGGGAGAAGAGTGGGTAACGGTCAAAACGGTCTGACCCAATGCCGTTGATACCCCCCAGCTCATCGAAAGCGCCAAGGCGCTTGTCAGCGCACCCAGTTTAGCGTATTGGAAGTGGTTCATATCTCTAACTCCTTAATTATTAGAATTGATGATCGTGACATCGAACATCATTGAGACACTTGTTTACTGGCGGTTTGAAACTTGTTTTTATGACTTTTCTGCCTTGACACCTCCTCGAAAGAGCCCTTTACGCATTGACTTGCTGTTTTTAAGCCGCTACACGTCGCACCACACGTATCAATAACGGCAACAACCAGATCAGGATCACCAGCGCGCCCAGGCTGGCACTGATAGGCCTGGAGAAGAAGGCGAGCAAATCACCATCGCTTCGTATCATCGCGCTCATGAAGCTCTTCTCCAGCAAGCCCCCCAGTACTAGGCCAAGAATGATGGGCGCTGCCGGAAAACCTGCTCGCCCCAACCCATAGGCCGCGACCCCGGCCATCAGCATGAGCATGACATCGACCGTCGAGTTGTTGATGGAGTAAGCGCCGACGATGCAAAAGGCCAGCACGATCGGCATGACGATTCGAGTGGGGGTGGCGACGAATCCCTTGCCCATGCGAATAGCGATATAGCCCACGGGTAGCATCACTAAATTAGCGATGATAAATACCATGAACAGTGCATATACCATACTGCCACCCTCCATGAAGATGGCCGGCCCGGGGTTCATGCCCTTCATGTACAACACCCCAATCACGACAGCGGTGATCGTATCGCCGGGAATACCGAATACTAGCGCCGGAACCCAGGAGCCACTGACCGCCGCATTATTGGACGAGCTGGTTTCGACGATACCTTCTGCGTGACCCGATCCGAACCTGTCTGGCGTGGGCGAAAACTTACGACTGACGGCATAGGAGACCCAAGCCGCAATGTCGGAGCCAGCGCCAGGCAGCACGCCGATCAAGCTACCTGTGCCGCTACCACGCAGCACGGACTTCCAGTGTTGGCGTAGCGCAGGCGTTACTTCACCAAACACTCTCCCCGTGTCTTTTACCGTAACCGCCAGCTCATCGGCAGGCTTGGAGGTGAACCTCATGACTTCGGCAATCGCAAAGAGGCCGATCATCACCGGGATGAAATTGACCCCGCCCATCAGATCCGTCACGCCGAACGTAAAGCGCGGCGACCCTGTGGTCGAATCCAGCCCCACCGTTGCCAGAGAGAGTCCTATGCAGAGCGATAGCACCGCTTTCAAGTGCGAACCCGGTGATATGAACACCGCACAGCTCAGGCCCAGCAGCGCTAACCAGAAGTACTCGAACGCACTGAAATTGAGCGCGAACTCAGCGAGATAGGGCGCCACGAAGATCAACACCAGGGTGCCGATGATACCGCCTATGACCGAACACACCAGGGCGATACCCAGGCACTCACTGGCCTTGCCTCTTTGTGAGAACGCATAGGCTTCATCCACATAGGCTGCGGAAGAGGGCGTGCCGGGAATGCGCAGATAAGCACCGGGAATATCGCCGGCAAAGATAGTCACCGCAGCGGTGGTGACCATCGCCGCGATGGCCGGGATGGGCTCCATGAAGTACGTGACCGGCACCAGCAGCGCCACGGCCATGGTCGCCGTTAGCCCGGGAATGGCCCCGACGAACATACCAAAGGCCGCCGCTGCCAGAATCACGACCAGCGTTTGCAGATTGAAGACCAGCCCGGCACCACTGAGAATGGCGTCCATAAGATTACCCGTTAAAGACCGTACCCAGGGGTAAAGGCACCCTGAGCATGTAAACGAAAGCGCCCCAGATCGCTGCCGCCGTCAGCAGTGCCATCACCAGCGCCAACCAGGGCCGTACGCCGCTCAATAGCATGAGCACAGCGACTAGAAGCGCCAGTGTAAGAAGCGCTCCCAGCGTGTCGGCCAATAACAGATAGCCAATGACCAGCCAGACGGGTAAGAACAGGCGGTGGAAGCTTAAAGCTGCCGCTTTGAGCTTCACTGGGCGCGGAGTGGTGAAGCGCTGCATGACAGGGCGTAGGTTGGTCAACGCCAGCCAAATGCCACCCACGATCATGGCAAAGCCGATGATGAGCGGGAACAGCGCGGCGCCGTAGCGCTGGCCGGGCAAGGTGGGAAAGCCTTGAGCCTCCATGACAATGAGGAGGCCCAACGCCGCTACCACTCCCCCTGCGCAACACTCACCGAACGTTTGCGAAGAGCGATTGAGCATGGCGACGATACCCTAGCGTTTGAGTCCAAGGTTATCGACGACATTGCCCATCAAGGCATCGGTCTCTTGCATGAAGTCCGTGAAGTCGGCTGAATTGCGCCATACCGCGCCGAACCCCTGCTGCCTCATAAAGTCTTGATAGATATCGCTAACAAAGGCCTTTTGCAGGGCGGCTTCCAGCGTCGCAACGACCTCCTCGTCCATGCCCGCAGGCCCGCCAATGCCGCGCCACTCGCCAAGGGTGTAATTGGAATCGATCTCCTCTTTCAGCGTGGGAACGTCTGGGAAAACGGGATTACGCTCAGGGGCCATGATGGCGAGTGATTTGACACGCCCGGCATCGATCATGGCGCGTGCTTCGGGTACCGACGTAGGCGCGATATCGATACCACCAGCCACCAGATCGACCATCGCAGGCGCGGCCCCTTCACTGGGAATCCAGCGCACGGAGCGCGGATCGATATCCTGGTCGACCAGCATTCCCCCAAACGCCACGTGCCAGATACCGCCTTGACCAACGCCAGAGGCTTTGAAGGTGCCTTCTGGCTGGGAGCGAATAGCGTCGATCAATTCCCCCAGGTTATCGTAGGGCGAGTCCGCGCTGACCTGAACCCCCGCATAGTCATAATTGACCTGGGCGATGGGGGTAAAGTCTTCATAATCGAGCGCTGTCAGGCCCTGCCAGTGCATCATGCTGATCTCACCGGTCATCATGCCGATGGTGTAGCCATCCGGGGCCGCATTGGCCAGGACGGTATGACCGACGACGCTGCCGCCACCGGCACGGTTGACCACATTGACCGGCTGCCCGAGCTCCTGCTCGAGTGCCACCGCAATCGTTCGAGCAATCGAGTCAGTGCCTCCCCCGGCAGCCCAGGGGACGATCATCTGAATCGGACGTTCAGGATAGTCGGCATGCGCCTGTAGAGCCGATAAGCTCAACGGTAAAATCAAGGCACTCAGCGTGATACGTTTTAGAGTCGGCGTTTTGAACATCATTTTTATGAGACCTGTGTTGTTTTATTGTGGTGATGTGTTGCGCGTGAACCGGCGTGCTAGCCGAGTGCGTCCCGGTTGAGTTGCCCGTTGACCAAGCGCATCAGCCCTAACGGGTTAGCGTTTTGGAGGGCCCTCGGTAGGAAGGCATCGGGGTAGTTCTGAAAGCATACAGGGCGAAGATAGCGGTCGATCGCCAGCGTGCCGACCGAGGTTCCGCGGGCATCGGAGGTCGCTGGATACGGCCCGCCGTGAACCATCGCATCGCACACTTCCACGCCCGTGGGGTAGCTATTGAGCAGCAGCCGCCCGGCGCGATGCTCCAACTGCGTCATCATCTCCGCGTGGGCGGAGAGGTCTTCCGGTTCGGCGTGCAGGGTGACGGTCAACTGCCCCTGCATAACGTCGAAATAGCGCGCCAGTGTCTCGCTATCCGGCACCGTCACGACGATGGTGGTCGGCCCAAAGACCTCGTCCTCCAGCGGGCGATCCGACCTGAAGAGACAGTCGGGCGTCGCGCGGAACAGGTGCGCTCGCGCTTTGCCCGGTTCAGCGCTGCCCCCGGTTAGCTGGGTGACCTCGGGCAGTTCAGCGAGCCGCGCAACGCCTTGTTGGTAGTGCTCCAGGGTCTGGCGGTTGAGCATCACCTGTTCATCGGCACTCGCCAGGGCATCGCCCAACGCGGTAATGAACTGCTCTGTTTCCGGGGAGTCCACCGCCAACACCAGCCCCGGGTTGGTGCAGAACTGGCCGCACCCCAGGGTGACCGACGCCGCTAGATCGGTAGCGATGCGCTCGCCTCTCACTCGCAGCGCCGCTGGCATCAGCCAAACGGGGTTGATGCTCGACATCTCGGCAAATACCGGAATAGGCTCCGGGCGTTTGGCTGCCAGATCGCAAAGCGCCCGCCCGCCCGACAGCGAGCCGGTAAAGCCCACCGCTTTGATTCCCGGCGCCTGTACCAGGTCTTTACCTACCCCACTGCCATAGATCATGTTGAACACGCCCGCAGGCATGGCGGTGCTGCGCGCCGCTCGCTCGATGGCCTGTGCGACCCATTCGGCGGTCATCACGTGGCTGGAGTGGGCTTTGACCACGACCGGGCAGCCAGCGGCCAGCGCCGAGGCGGTATCGCCCCCCGCCACGGAAAACGCCAGCGGAAAGTTGCTGGCCCCGAAGACCGCCACCGGCCCAAGGCCCATCTTGACCTGGCGTAGATCAGGGCGCGGCAGAGGGGAGCGCTCGGGCAGGGCCAGATCTATGCGTGCCCCTAAAAAGTCACCTCGGCGCAGCACCTCGGCAAACAGCCGTAACTGCCCGCTGGTACGCCCCCGCTCACCATTGATGCGGGCGGCGGGTAGCGCCGTCTCACGCACGACGTCATTGATAAAGTCATCGCCCAGTGCGTCGAGCTCGTCGGCAATCGCCTCCAGAAACTGTGCACGCGCTTCTGGCGCGAGCTGACGAAAGGGCGGGTAAGCCGAAGCGGCGGCCGCTACCGCCTGCTCGGCCTCTTCCACCGTCGCCTGAAAGTAGGCCAGATCATGGTGACTGCCATCCGCGGCGGCGACGCTGGGCAGCGACGCCTGGCCCTGGCCGCTGCGCTCGCCGCCGATGAACTGCTGGCCGGTCAACGTGGTACTCATACTTTGCTCTCCCGATGGTTCAGAGGAAACGCTCGCCAGGACTTACAGCGAACATTCGAGAAGTTGGCGGTAGTCGTCGGCGCTGGCATCGATAGGGTTGGTCTTGTGACTGTGATCCGCCAGCGCCCCCTTGATGATGTCGTCGAACATGGCCGAGGTAATACCGAGCTCGCCCAAGCCCGTGGGAAGATTCAGGCGTTTCGTCATTGCCTGCATGGCGTCTGCCACATCCTGGCCCGCCGGCAGGTTCATCGCTTGGGCCATCCGCGCCAGTTTGTCGTCCTTGACCATCGTGTCGGCCTGGGCGTTGAAGCGGATGACCGCGGGCAGCAGAATGGCGTTTAGGGTGCCGTGGTGCAGCGACGGATTGAGCCCACCCAGCGAGTGACTCAAGCTGTGCACGCAGCCAAGCCCTTTTTGAAAGGCCAGCGCGCCCTGCATGGAGGCACTCATCATATTCGTGCGTGCCTCACGGTTGCCCGGCTCGTTGACCGCGGTTTCGATATGCGCCCAGGCGCGCCGCAAGCCATCCAGGGCAATGCCATCTGCCGGAGGATTGAACGAGGGCGCCATGAAGGTTTCCATACAGTGCGCGATGGCATCGATGCCCGTCGCAGCAGTCATGCGGGCGGGCAAGCCAAGCGTCAGCTCGGGATCACAGATCGCCAGCTTGGGGACGACATGGGGCGACAGCACGCCTACCTTGCGGCCATCGTCGAGAATCAAAATGGCTCCACGACCGACTTCGCTGCCGGTACCCGCCGTTGTCGGGATGGCAATCACCGGGGCGGTCGCTGAGGTAATCCGTGACATGCCGCCTTCGATGACGGCGAACTGGCGCAGCGGCCCGGGGTGCGCCACGCTCACCGCCACGCCCTTGGCGAGATCGATGGGCGAGCCACCGCCCAGCGCGATCACACCATCGCACTGCTGGGACTGATAAAACGCCACCGCCTCGCGTACCGCGCCCTCATTCGGGTTGGGCGGCGTACGGGTAAAGACAGCAGCGGGGTGATCCAGGACACGCTGTATTCGCTCCAGTAGTCCCGCCTGTTGAATCCCTTCATCTGTTACAATCAGCGGGCGATGGATACCCAGTCGGGTGCATTCGTCTTGCAGTAGATCGACGCTGCCGTCGCCAAACTGTACTTGGGTCACGTAGTTGATGAGTGCCATAGCGTGTTTTCGTCTTTGTTAATTATTCGGAAATAGAGTGACTTTCTGCATTGACTATATTCACGTGAACCAACGCTGGATAATGACAACCTCTGATAGCGGCATAACGAAAATTCATGTCTACACTAACGTCGATCATCTCCCGCCTGCGCATGCGCCACTTGCGCCTGCTGATTGCCTTGCATGAACATGGCACGGTGCAAAAAGCGGCCGAGTCCGTGGCGCTAACCCAGCCAGGGGCCACCAAGGCACTCAATGAAATTGAAGCCATGCTGGGCGTACAGCTATTTCAGCGTACGCATAAGGGGCTGGAAACGACGGACATGGGGCTCTGTGCGGTGCGCTATGCACGTCTGATCAACACGGATCTGGCCCACTTCCATGAAGAGTTGGAAAGCATGCAGCAAGGCCGTGGTGGCCGACTGGCGGTGGGATTGATTATGGGGGCTGTGCCACTGATTTCGGCGGCGTTGTCGCGGGTTCGCAGCCTGCAGCCGGCGATCTCCATAGAGGTGGTCGAAGACACCAGCGCGCGCCTGCTCAACTTACTTGACCGTGGTCGACTCGATGCCGCCATTTGCCGGTCGCGAGTGAACCAACGGCCGCATCTGTACACCAGTCTGGACATCCATGAGGAGGAGCTGGCGGTCATTTGCCATCCTGACAATCCGCTCACTCGCCATTCAGCGCTGACACTCGCCGATTTATCTGATACCTCGTGGATCGTGTATCCCGCCAACATGCCGATGCGGCTGCTGCTGGAACGCGAGTTTCACGAGGCCAAGATTCCGTTTCCGCTCTACCCTATCGAAACGGCATCCGCTTTCACGAGCATCTCGATGCTTGGCCATGACCGCGAAGCAGTCGCACTCATGTCCGTGGATGCCTCGAAACCTTTTGTTGATGCAGGCATGGTGTCTCGGCTGCCTATCCAACTGCAATCGCGTAGCGAACCCTACGAATTAGTCACCCGAAAAGGGGCTAGCTTATCGCCAGCCACTCAGCTATTCATGAGAGAAGTCGCTTTAGTAGGCAATCTACATGCAGATGTGGAGGCATATATTGCGTCCCTTTGAGCGCCTCTCTATCGTCTTTCATCATTAAAAGGCGTCAAACTCCAGCGACTGACGTAGCATTTCGCGTACCGATGCCGTCTCTGGACGCACATTGCGCCACAGGAAAAACGACTCGGCGGCCTGTTCGACCAACATGCCCAATCCGTCGAGCAGTTTTGCGCCCCGTGGCCCCGCCCACTGTAAAAATACCGTCGGCTCGGATCCGTACATCATGTCGTAGGCCCAGGCGTTAGCATTAAACAACGTATCCGGCAGCGGCGGTAAATCACCGGTGAGGCTGGCACTGGTGCCATTAATCACTACATCAAACGTACCGTTCACGGTCTCAAAACCACCACCGTGGATAGACCCTAGATCGGCAAAATCGCTGGCCAATTGCTCGGCTTTGGCGGCGGTGCGATTAACCACGACGACTTCGCTGGGCTGCTCGGCAAGCAAGGGTTCCAGAATGCCACGCACGGCGCCACCGGCGCCTACCACCAGGATACGTTTTCCCGCTAATGCAACGCGGTGGTAGGCCAAATCACGCACTAGGCCAATACCGTCGGTGGTATCGCCGTAGGTGCGGCCATTGCCGCCAAGAATCAGCGTATTGACCGCGCCCGCCCGCCGTGCTCGGTGGCTCAACGTATCGCACAGCGCGAAAGCATCCTCTTTGAACGGGACGGTGACGTTGGCGCCGCGACCACCCGCATCAATAAAGGCGCGCCACGCGCCTGCAAAGCCATCCAACGGTGCTTCTTCAGCGGTGTACTCAAGCGCTTGCTGGGTTTGATGGGCAAACTCGGCGTGGATCAACGGCGACTTGGAGTGCTTGATGGGGTTGCCAAATACGCAGTAACGATCGGTCATGAGAGCTCTCCGCTTTTTCTTTTACCTGCATCCGCAGCGGATTCACCGAGCCAGTCGCGGGGGTGTAAGAAGTCTTGCAAGCGCGCTTCGGCGCTGCCGGGCTGTGGCTCAAAAGCGTACTCCCAGCGCGCCAAGGGGGGCATCGACATTAAAATGGACTCCGTGCGCCCGCCACTCTGAAGGCCAAACAGCGTACCGCGGTCCCACACCAGGTTGAACTCCACGTAGCGGCCACGGCGATAAAGCTGGAACTCGCGCTCGCGCTCGCTCCAGGCATCGTTCTTGCGACGCTCCACGATGGGCAAATAAGCCTCTAGGAAGCTGTCGCCCACCGCCCGCTGCATGGCAAAACAGTCGGCAAACTCGCCTTCATTTAAATCATCGAAAAACAGCCCGCCCACGCCGCGGGTTTCGTCGCGATGTTTGAGATAAAAGTACTCGTCGCACCAGGATTTGTAGCGGGCGTAAACGTCATCGCCAAAGGGGTCACAGGCGGCTTTTGCCACCCGGTGCCAGTGCACGACATCTTCCATCACGGGATAAAACGGCGTTAAGTCAAAACCGCCGCCAAACCACCACACCGGTGGCTCGCCTACTTTCTCAGCAATAAAGAAGCGCACGTTGCCATGGCTGGTAGGAACATGGGGGTTTTCAGGGTGCAGCACCCAGGAAACACCCACCGCGTGGAAGCTACGCCCGGTAAGTTCAGGGCGCGCGGCGGTAGCCGATGGCGGCAGCTGAGTGCCATAAACATGTGAAAAGTTGACGCCGCCCTTTTCAAATACGCCGCCATTAGTCATCACACGCGAGCGACCACCGCCCCCCTCTTCACGCTCCCAACTATCTTCTTGGAACTGGGCAGCCCCGTCGGCTTCGGCTAATCCAGCGCAGAGCCTTTCCTGCAGATCAAGAAGGTAGCGTTTAACGTCATCAAGGTGCTCGTGTGCCACGGTAACTCCTGAGGGATAAAGGGTAAGTAGTGGTGCGTAAATCGAAATGAAGTACTGCTTAGGGGCGCATGATTTTGCCAGTGGCTAAATCCCTAATCGTGCTGGGTTTGGCATTGCCGCCTAGCTCGCCTTTCACCACATAAGCCACTTCATCGCCAAAGATTGAAGTGATTTCAGCGGCACTCATGGCGGGCGGCTCCCCGGCACGATTAGCCGACGTCGATACCAACGGGCCACCGAAGGCTTCACATAGGGCTTTCATCAGCGGGTGATCGGTCACTCGCAGCGCCACGCGTTCGTGGGCGCCGCGCACCAGCCCATGGCTGCGGCCATTATCAGGTACCAGCCAGGTGTTCGGGCCCGGCCAGCTTGCCGCGAGAGGTGCATGCAGCGCTAGAGGAAGTTGACTCAACCAGGGTTGGAACTGCTCGATACTGGCGGCAACGAGAATGACCCCTTTAGCCGGGTCACGCTCTTTCATGCGCATCAGGTGAGCCAAAGCTTCATCATTTTCGGGATCACAGCTAAGCCCCCAAACTGCTTCAGTGGGGCAGGCTATCACTCCCCCGGCACGCAGCGCGCTAATCGCTGGGGCTAGATCAGTCGCCAAACTCATGGTCTCTCCTCACGGCTAACATGCCTTTAATGGGCTTATCCTATCATGGCCTCGGCAACCGCACCCAGCCTCCCGCCTGCTGGCTTACCCAGCCGTCAAGTTCAAGCATCAGCAGGCGCTGCTGGCAGTCGCTGACCGTCACACCGGTAGTGTGCACCAAGAGATCAATCGGCGTTGGGGTGGCCGACAATGACGTTAACAAGGAATCGGGCAAGCTATCGTCTGACAAGCTTTCGGCAGGCAAGCTTTCATTGGACAAGCTATCAGGAAGAGGTGCTTGCTCCGATGGCTTGTCTTCGGCCGCAGGCTGGATAAACGCCTCCGCCCAGTGGCCAAGATCGGCGATGATATCGTCGACACTGCAGGCCAGATGAGCCGCCCCTTGACGCAGTAGTGCCAAACAACCGCGGGCCTGCACGTTGTGCAGCGAACCGGGCAGCACGAACAGCTCGCGATTTTGCTCTAAGGTGAGCCGTGCGCTGACCAACGAACCGCTTTTTTCGGTAGCTTCGACCACTAGTGTGCCGAGCGAGAGACCGGTAACAATTCTATTGCGGCGCGGAAAAAACGCTGGGCGGGCCACAGTGCCAGGAGGGTGCTCTGACAACAACAGCCCACCGGGCAGACGACTGAGCTGTTCATGCAGGTCACGATGGGAGGCGGGATAGATCACATCCACACCGCAGCCGAGTACCGCCACCGTGCTGCCACCGGCGGCTAAGGCCGCACGCTGGGCAACGCCATCTACCCCTAGCGCCATGCCACTCACCACGCACCAGCCGCGTCGGACCAGGTCGCGGGCAAAGGTTTGGGCGTTGTGGGTACCTTCGCCGGTCGGGCGGCGGGTGCCGACCATGGCCAGTTTGGGGCCTTCCAGCGCGCCAAGATCCCCCTGAGCCCAGAGCACTACGGGTGGGTCAGGCAACTCATTCAGTAGTGCAGGCCAAGCGGGGTGGTCACGATGCAGCAGGTGCCGGTTTGGGCCGCTTTGCTGCCACGCCAGGGTCTCATCAACGACCTTTTGCAGTGGGCTACGGGCCGGGTGTTCTAACCACAGGCGCAGCTCGCTGGCCGCACGACTAGGTAATGCTGCCAACCACCCTTCTGGCCACTGCGGCTGGCGAGCTACTAATTGTGCAATACGCAGCGCGCCCATACCGGGTAATGCATTGACCGCCAGCCATGCCTGAGCATCCATACCACCTCCTTAATCAACACGTTTGCCGCCCGCTAGTTAGCCGGTGACGCTACTTGATCACCTACTTCCAATACGCGGGATGCCTGCATCACTAATGCGTAGCTAACGTGATCATAGGGTTTAAACACCATCACAATGCCTGCCTCGGTGCTAGGTAGTCGCACCAGTTCCTGGGTACGTGGGTCATTGATAAGCTCACCCTGCTGATTAACCCGCAGCACATGCCCCGCCTGCAAGCCATCCAGGGTGCCCAGATCCAACGCGACAATTTGGTAGCGGCCAATAAAACGCACGCCACCGGGTACGGCAATAATATGCCCTTCAACCGGGTTTAACGGTGCGCGGGGCATAAACTCACTGCTCAGCTCGCGCTCTTCCAGTGGCAAGACAATATCGTTAACCCGCACTTCCTGATGGGAGCTAATCACCTCAATCTGAGCAATATCGCCCTCACTACTGATATGCCGAGCAACGCCCACATTGATCAGCTCTAAGCCAAGCGGCGTGCCATCCATTGCTTGGTAGGGTTCTGATTGCCGAAAGATACCCACTTCACCATAGTGCGGAACATCGCCACGCACGTATAACTTATCCCCAGCACCGCTGATCAAGCGTCGATCATTTCCGGCGACCACGTAGGCCAACTCCTGCAACGCTTCAACATCATCCACGACGCGGTGTTCGCGTAGAAAAGCCCGCGCCACCTCCATGGGAATCGGCGCAATCGCTTCGCGATGGGGCAAGGTACGCATCTGTGGCGAAAGCTTCACGACGTTTTGGCCACGCTCCAACGCTAAGCAGGGGGAGCCATCACAGTCGCGAAGTATCAACACATCGCCTGGGTAAATTAGATGCGGGTTAGTGATCTGAGGGTTATGCCGCCATAGCTGGGGCCACTGCCAGGGAGTGTGCAGAAAACGCCCTGCGATGCCCCACAGCGTGTCACCTGAAACCACCTGATAGCGCTCAGGCGCATCGCTGCGCAGGCGTTCCCAAGCTGCTACATCAGCGCTCATAAGCATGACAACACTCAGCAGCAGTGCGCCAAAAGCGTCACGATAGGCGTGTTGTTTCGCCGCCATTCTGCTCTCCCCTTAATATAAGTAAGTACAATTATTCTATTATTGATAACACGCCACGCGCCTTGGCCACCCATGCCCAGAAACGTTGACAGCATGATATAGTGACCCATCATAAAGTACCTAGGCGAGAAGACGCTCGTCACTGCCTAGCTTGACTTAATTTAGACTCAGCATAACGGTGATTGTAACGCCATGGCCAAACTTCCTATTCTTGAATTCCCCGATGAGCGCCTGCGCACCAAGGCAGCCGCGGTGGAAACCGTCGATGATGAAGTGCGTAAACTCGTCGATGATATGCTGGAGACCATGTATGACGCCCGAGGTATCGGTCTCGCCGCCACGCAGATCGATGTCCACCGGCGCGTGGTGGTGATGGATGTCAGCGACGACAACTCCCACCCCCTGGTTCTCATTAATCCGCGCTATACGCCGATTGGCGAGGAAAAAGAGCCGCTGTCAGAAGGCTGCCTGTCGATTCCCGAATATTACGCCGAAGTGCCACGCTATCTTAAAGTGACGCTCAATGCGCTAGATCGTAATGGCGATGCCTATGAGCTTGAGGCCGACGGTTTATTGGCACACTGTATTCAACATGAGTACGACCACCTAGAGGGCGTGCTATTTGTTGATTACCTGTCGCCGCTCAAGCGCGACCGTATTCTCAAAAAGATGCAGAAGCGCCACAAGCAGATTCAGGACGCCTAAGCCCTTTTCTGCCGATCCCTTTTTCCTGCTTACATTTTCGATACGCCAGGTAGCCCTCAACTTATGTCACGATTGCGCGTTGTTTTTGCCGGCACGCCTGAATTCGCCGCTTCGAGTCTGGCAACGCTGCTGGAAAGCCAACACCAGGTGGTCGCGGTTTACACCCAGCCCGACCGCCCTGCCGGGCGGGGCCGCAAACTTACGCCCAGCCCGGTGAAACAGCTGGCGCTAGCGCACGACCTGCCGGTTTATCAGCCCCAAACCTTAAAAGAGCCCGCCGCGCAGGCTGAGCTCGCGGCGCTGAACGCGGACATCATGGTCGTGGTCGCCTATGGGCTGCTGCTTCCCCAGGCCGTGTTGGACCTACCGCGCTTGGGCTGCGTTAACGTTCACGCCTCGCTGCTGCCCCGGTGGCGCGGCGCGGCGCCCATTCAGCGGGCCATCGAAGCGGGCGATAGCGTCTCGGGCGTCACCATCATGCAGATGGACGCGGGCTTGGATACCGGCGAAATGCTGTCTGAAGTGCGCACACCGATTACGTCACGCACCACCGGTGGCGATTTACATGACCGCCTCGCGGTTCAAGGCGCCAATGCACTCGTGACCGCGCTGGATGATCTAGCTAAGGGCGCCATTACCGCCACGCCGCAGCCGGAGGAAGGCGTGACCTACGCCGCCAAACTCAGCAAAGCGGAAGCCGAACTCGATTTTCACCAGCCTGCTCTCCAATTGGCCAGCAAAATTCGTGCGTTCAATCCTTGGCCGGTTGCTTGGTGTGCGCTGGGCGATGATCGCCTGCGACTGCTGATGGCAAGCGCCGAAGCGGGTGACCACCCGCCGAACGAACCCGGCACGCTACTTGAGCACGGTGACGACCATCTGCGCATTGCCTGCGGCAGCGATGGTCGCGACGTGCTGTGCGTCACCATCGCGCAGTTGCCCGGCGGCAAAGCGATGGCCGTTCGAGAGCTACTCAATGCGCGCCACGCGCGCCTTGCTACCGGCACTCACTTAGGCAAACCAACGGCTCAGGCCAGTGAAGGAGATACACCATGAGCCAAAAGCGCCTCCCTCCAAGCGGTGGCAGTGGCCAGGAAGTACGCGCCGCTGCGGCCCGCGCACTGGCGCCGGTACTCAGCGACCAAGGTTCATTGGCCGGGCTGGACGAACATAGCGTGGTGGCACGTGATCGTGGGCTGCTCAAAGAGCTCTGCTTTGGCACCTGCCGCCGCTTACCCCGCCTGGAAGCGTTAGCCAGCGTTCTGCTTAAGCAGCCTTTCAAGAAACGCGATAGCGATGTGCAGGCTCTGCTGCTGCTGGGTATCTACCAGTTGCTCTACATGCGTATTCCCGCCCATGCGGCGGTCGGCGAAACCGCAGGGGCGGCGCGCTTACTCAAGAAAGAGTGGGCCACACGCGTACTCAATGGCTGCCTGCGCCGCCTACAGCGCGAGTCAGAGGCGCTTCAGGCGCAGGTAGATAAGGAGGAGAGTGTAGCGTTAGAGCATCCGCCCTGGTTACTTAACGCCTTGCGTCAGGCCTGGCCTGAGCAGTGGCGCGCTGTTGTGGAAGCCAATAACCAGCCGGGGCCGATGACGTTAAGAGTGAATCAGCATCACAACGACCGTGAAGCCTACCTTTCGTTGTTGACCGAGCAGGGATTGAGCGGCCACTTATGCCCCCACGCCCCCGATGCGATCACGCTGGAAACGCCCTGCGATGTCAGCACGCTTCCCGGCTTTGACGCGGGGCACGTCAGCGTTCAGGACGAAGCGGCGCAGCTCTCGGCAGTGCTGCTGGGGCCTGCTTTAGCGCCTCGCCCCGGTGCCCACGTCTTGGATGCTTGCTGTGCGCCTGGCGGTAAAACCGCGCATTTGCTGGAGCAGTTCGATATCAACCTGATCGCAATCGATAGCGATAACCAGCGCCTGGCGCGGGTAGACGATACTCTCAATCGGTTAGGCGTCGAAGCGGTGCTCGAACACGCCGATGCCACCGAGCGTGACTGGTGGAGTGGCACGCCCTTTGATGCCATTTTGCTCGATGCGCCTTGCTCGGGTACCGGTGTTATTCGCCGCCACCCGGATATCAAAAAACTGCGCCGTAAAGACGATATTCGCCCCTTGGCCAAGCTTCAGCGCCAGCTGTTAGACAACCTCTGGCCGATGCTGCGCGAAGGCGGCACCCTGCTCTACGCCACCTGCTCGGTTCTGCCAGAAGAGAACAGTGAACAAATCGAGGCGTTTCTTGCCCGCACGCCTGACGCTCATGTGACTACGCCTAACGACGTTGCCTGGGGCATTGTCAGCGGCGCGGGTCGCCAACTGTTTCCGGCACAGGGCAGCCACGATGGCTTTTTTTATGCCAGACTAGAGAAGCGGTCTGTCTAGGCATTCACTGATGCCAAGGCAGTGAATTTATGACAAGGAAGGAGACACTATGAGTCATCATACTTACAAGCACGTAGAACTGACCGGATCTTCAGAGAAAGGGATCGAAGAAGCCGTTCAGAACGCACTGGCCAAAGCTTCCGAAACCATCCAGCACATGCGCTGGCTGGAAGTGGTCGACACCCGTGGCCACATTGAAGATGGCCAAGTGGCGCACTGGCAAGTGACGGTTAAAGTCGGCTTTACGCTAGAATAAGCCTCACCTGCTTTTCAGCGGCGGCTGGTTTACACTGGCCGCCGTCTTTATTGCAGCGCATGATAGACCCTCCTGCCCCCTTGCGGGTCAGAACAGCGTCCTAAGACCGCCTTCTGGTCTTAACGACATCGCGCTGGCGCTTTTAATGGAACCGATGCTCAGCAATGAAAATCATCATTCTCGGCGCCGGCCAGGTCGGCGGCACCTTGGCAGAACACCTCGCTCGCGAGGAAAACGACATCACGGTCGTTGATACCGACGCGAAAAAGCTGCGCGATCTGCACACCAAGCTCGATATCCGCACCGTGACCGGCGCGGGCTCCTACCCGATCGTGCTGCGCCAGGCAGGCTGCGAAGATGCCGACATGTTGATCGCCGTGACCAACAGCGACGAGATCAATATGATCGCCTGCCAAGTGGCCCATACGCTGTTTCGCACCCCAACCAAAATTGCCCGCGTACGCGCCACGGCGTACTTGACCCGTAAAGGCCTGTTTGCCCACGAAGCCATCCCTATCGATGTATTGATCAGTCCCGAGCAGGTAGTCACCGACCACGTGCGCCGCCTAATCGAGCACCCCGGTGCACTACAGGTACTGGAGTTTGCAGGGGGCCTCGTTCAATTGGTTGCGGTAAAAGCATTTTACGGCGGCCCGCTGGTGGGTCAGGACTTGGCGTTTTTACGCCGCCATATGCCCAACGTGGATACCCGCGTGGCGGCGATTTATCGCCGCAGTCGACCGATCATTCCCCGAGGCGATACGGTGATCGAAGCCGACGACGAGGTCTTCTTCCTCGCCGCCCGGCGCGATATTCGCGCGGTGATGAGCGAGCTGCGCCGAGTCGAGCGAGACTTCCGCCGCGTGGTGATTGCCGGGGGCGGCAATATCGGCGAGCGGCTGGCGGAGCATT